>Ga0209839_10000074_pt1 | contig 41325 bp, 34 predicted proteins | sample OrgsoiDNA2013050_FD_185800 | JGI IMG/M metagenome (GOLD analysis project Ga0209839, IMG submission 185800) | Permafrost soil microbial communities from the Arctic, to analyse light accelerated degradation of dissolved organic matter (DOM) -... | ecosystem: Environmental > Terrestrial > Soil >... | reverse complement strand
GACCGTTAGCGAGCGGACGCTCCAGCTCGATCGGGCCGCCGTCGGGGAGGGTGTTGGGCAGTCCGTCTCCGTCGTCGTCGACCGGGTTCTGACCCTGCCAGGTGAGTGCCGGCAGGACGACCAGGATCGATGCTGGGGGCGTCGCGGTGGCGTTGACCACGAGCGGGACCGCGGTCTGACCCGAGCCCGAGCGCAGCGTGAGCACGTAGAGTCCTGCGACTCGCGGCGGTGCGCGGACGCGCAGCGGGGACGAGCTCGAGGCACCGCCCGCCAACGGCTGCGGGGAACCGGCGAGCCGCAGCGTCCAGCGATACGGATGCCCGCCCGCGTCGACGTAAACGAGCGCGGTCGAGCCGGCGGCGGTCGGATTCAGCGGCGGCTGGGCGGCAAGATAGCGAACGCTCACGCCGGCGTGCGGCGTCGAGCCCGGCGCGGGGGGGAGCCGCGACGGGAACCTGCCCGTGGTGCACGCCTTGTTGGTCACATCGAAGCCGACCAGATACGTGCCCTGGGGCGCCGGCAGGCGATGGATCTTGCCGTCCCAGACAGCCTTGGTGCCGTGCCATTGGGTGATGAAGCTCTTGACCAGGCGAGGCGGTCCCGGGAGATCCGTGCGGTAGATGCGCACCGTCCCGCTGCGCATCTCGTTGCCCGTGTAGTGGATCGTGACCGCAGTTCCGCGCTGTGGGACCAGCGCGGGTGTCACGTCGGTCACCACCGGGTGTGGTGTGACGCTCAGAACCCTGACCGGCTCAGGGCCCGCGGAGTTTGAGATCTCGACCGAACGACCTTGGTGAATCAGGCTGACCCGAACGTAGTACACCCCGTCAGGCGCGAGCGATCCGTTGTCCTGCCTGCCGTCCCAGCGGAACAAGCCATCGGGCTTACGCACGTCTCGACGCATGTGCCTTCCCGACGCGAGCGTCCGGACGATGGTCCCGTTCTGATCCACGATGTACACGTCGACGTCGTCGGAGCGGTGAAGGAGGTAGAAGGAGACCCTCATCAGCCGGTAGCTCACGCCCCTGCACCTCCCCCCGCCCACAGGGTTGAACACCGCCGGCGCGGGCGCCGGCGCCCCCGCGATCAAGGGTGTTGTGACCTTCAGGTGCTGAGTGATGAAGAACGCGGCGATCGTCGCCACCACCAGCGCGACGAACGCCGCGACCGGCAGCCTTCTCACAGCGGGAGCACCGCCACGTTCGGCACATCGAACTCATGGAACGCGGCCAGCCCGCGCGGGTCTCGGGCGCACAGCATCACCCGAATCGAGCCGCCGTGACAAACCACCAGCGCTGGTAGCTCACCCAGTCGGTGCACATCCTGAAGGCAGGCGCTCACCCGATCGAGCTGGTCGCGAAGCGACTCGCCGCCGGGGAAGCGAAATGCCTCCCCGGCCCGCCGCCAAGCCGCGTAGCCATCGGGCTGCTCGCGCTCGATGTCGATGAACCGTCGCCCTTCCCATTCACCACGGTTGGCTTCGCGCAGGCGGGCATCAAGCCGTGGCGCCAGTGCGATCCGAGCCCCGACGATCTCGGCCGTTTCGCGGGCGCGGCTCAGATCCGAGGCCCACAGCGATCGGATCCCCTCCGCTGCGACCCGCTCGGCCAGCTCGGCCGCCTGTCCGCGCCCGACGTCGTTCAGCGGCGTATCGGTGAAGCCCTGGACCCGGATCGGCTCCCGGTTATCGTTGGTTTCGCCGTGACGAGCCAGGAGGACTCCGCGGAGGCTCATGCGCAGACGGCACGCAGGCGGCGCCGCTTCTCAGCCATCCACGTAGTCAACCGCGGTGTCGGACCGTAGCCCCAGTCGGATCGTCTCCAGCGACAGCACCTCCTGGGGCGCGATGTTGCCCAGGTTCACGTCCGGCCCGAAGCGACGCACAAACCAGACCTGCTGGTCCTTCCGCGGCGCTTCGAACAGGATCTTGTCGGGCGCGACGGCGTGCGCGATCTCGTCGATCAGTCCCATCCGAACCTCGCCGTCGTGGCGGAAGATCCCGACGGTCCCACTCTCGCGCGCCTCGGCGATCACCTTCCAGGCGCCGGCCGCGAGCTCTGCCTCGATCTGCTCGACCCATCTGAACGGCGCCATGATTCGCGTGTCGTCCTTCGATCCGACCTCGGACAGCACCACGAACTCCTTCGCCAGCCGCTCGATCAGCTCCAGCTTGTGATCGTGCTCCATCGTGATCGTCCCGTCGGAGATCTCCACATGAGCGACCCCGAGCCGGTGCAGCCACGTCACCATCCGGTCCAGCCGGTCCTGTGCGATCGCCAGCTCGGTCAGGGTCCCGCCCAGCACGACCGGGACCTGGTGCTCGCGGTAGCGAGCGAGCTTCGCCTGAAGGTTGCCGGTCGCCACCGCGGTGCCCCAGCCGAGCTTGACCAGATCGACGAACTCCCCCGCGACTTCGATCAGACCGTCGACCTCGGCAACCGACAGCCCGCGATCCAGCACGTGCGTGATCCCCTGCTGACGAGGCTTGGCGCTCCGTTCGGGGAGGTCGAGCAGATCCAACATGTCCGTCTCGAGCGCCTATGTGGAGGATGAAAGGTCGGAGCCCACGGTCACGACCACGTTGGCCGCGCAACTCGAGGGCGGCGGGCACGCCACCGCCTGGTTGCTCTGATCGACGGGCTGAACCGATGCCGAACCGAGCTTCAGCGCCGCCGCGACCGCAAGCGCGGCCTCGCGGTGGCCGGGCAGGTAGCCAACGACGGTCGCCGTTTGGGTTTGGTCGGAGGCGGTGGCGATCATCCCCTGCTTGTAACCCGCCGCGCCGAGGCGCAGCGCGATCGTGTGCGCCAGGTTAGCGGTCGCGGTTCCGTTCAGCACCGCGACGGTTACCGATGCCGGCTTCAGCGGCGTGGTGCGGGTCCGGTGGCGGGAGGACCTCGTTGGATTCGTCGTGCGGGCCGCGGTGCTGACGGTCTTTCCGGCCGGACTGCTACCGCCCGAGCTCAAAATCAACGCAACCGCGGCGACGGCCACGACCGCCAGCAGGCCGCCGGCCAACAGGAAACCGCGGTTGGGTCCGGAGCGCTTGGTCTGCGGCGGGTGGGGCCGGCGCGGCGGGGGGCCACCAGGGCGCCCGATCGGGCCCCCGATCGGGCGGGGGGTGCGATCGGCGCTCACGCCGTTGCCACCACCGGCCGTGGTTGAGGGGGGCGGCGCGGTCACCACCGCGGTGTTGGTGCTCGTTCCGCGGTCCGTGGCCACGCTGGACAGTGCCGCTGCGGTACGGGTGCCGGAGGCCACGGCCAGCTCGGCGTCGCCGGCGGCGGGAATCAGCCTCGTGGCCGCCGTCAGCGCCGGCGCCCCGACGCCCGCGGGAGCCGCCGGTACGGCCATCACGGATGTCGCGATCGGGTGGGAGATACCAGCGGGAGCGGGAGCAGGAGCGAGCGCCGGCGCGGGCCACGACGTTGTGGCGCTCGATGATGGCTGGGCCCGCGAGAGCTCGGCGATCCGCAGCTCGAGCTGCTGCAATTGCTCATCGGCCTGGTAGGCCTGCTCGCGCAGCGACTTGGTCTCCCGCGCCTGCGCGAAGTACAGCAGCACCAGGATCGCCAAGCCGATGATCGCGGCAAAGCCGGCGTCCGCGCCCACCGTGGTGATGAAGTGGTGGACCGAGAAGGCAAACGGAATCACTCGCATGTTCTGAGCGGCAGTCTAAGGGGCGACCCCGGCGCCTTCGCCGCCGGCCCGCGTCATCCGGGTGCCGGACAGCTTGGAGACGTGCTCCGCGAGTACCGCGGCATCGCCCTCCAGCACCAGCAGGTTGATCTCGGCGAAGGTGTCCTCGACCCAGGCTGGGTCGAGCCGCTCGCGCTCGGCGCGGACGATCTTGTGCGCCGGCGTCGGCTGGGGACGCTCGTAGAGGTTGAACAGGTCTTCGTGGAATTTCTCCCCCGGCCGGGCGCCGACTATCTCGATCGCGATGTCGCGCTCGGGCTCCAATCCCGATAGTCGGATCATCGTTTCGGCGAGATCGACGATCCGCACCGGATCACCCATCTCGAGCACGAACACCTCGCCGCTGAGCTCGCTCAGCGATCCCGCGCGGATGATCAGCTGCACCGCCTCGGGAATCGTCATGAAATAGCGGCTCATCCGCGGATCCGTGACGGTGACGGGACCGCCCGCGGCGATCTGGCGGCGGAAGATCGGCACCACCGAGCCCGAGGAGGCGAGCACATTGCCGAACCGGACGGTCGAGTACCTGGTTCCGGGATGCCTGACCGCCGCGGCCTCCACCGCCCATTCGGCCAGCGCCTTGGAGGCGCCCATCACGGTCGCAGGCTTGACCGCCTTGTCGGTCGACACCAGCACGAACGTGTCCACGCCCGTCTCGCCGGCCAGCCGGGTGACGACGCGCGTCGCCAGCGCGTTGTTGCGGATCGCCTCGACCGGGTTGCGCTCCATCATCACGACGTGTTTGTAGGCCGCGGCATGGAACACGGCGGCGGGGCGGTGCTCGGCCATGACCTCGCGCATCCGCTCTTCCTCCTTGCAGTCGGCCAGCACCGGCACGGCGGTGCGGATGTGGCGGTCCTCCTCCAGCTCACGGAGAATCTCGAACAGGTTGTCCTCGGCGTGATCGACCAGCACCAGCCGCCGCGGCCCCACGCGGGCGATCTGCCGGCACAGCTCGCTGCCGATCGACCCGCCGGCCCCGGTGACGAGCACCACTTGCCCGGCCAGGTAGGCGCCGACGCGCTCGAGCTCCTCGCGGACGGGCTCGCGGCCGAGCATGTCCTCGACGCGGACCTCGCGCAGCTGTCGCGTGACCTTCAACTGGCCGGATCCGTCCTTGAGCAGCTCGAACACGGTCGGGGTGGTGCGTACCGGGATCCCGCGGTCACGACACGCCGCCACGACCCGCGCCCGCAGCGTCCCGGGGGCCGAGGGAATCGCGATCACGACCTCGTCGGGCTCAGTCTCGTCGAGGATCCGCTCCAGGTCGCCGGTCGAGGTCGTGCCGAGCACCTTCAACCCATGCTCATCCTTGCTGCCCTGCTTTCGGGGGTCGTCGTCGACGAAGCCGACCGGACGGAGCCGCAACTGTGGATTGCGCACCAACTCGCGCACGACGAGCCGGCCGCCCTGACCCCCGCCGACGATCAGGACATTGCGCGCGCCCTTGCCGACTCTGAAGCTCCGCACCCGACCCTCGGCCACCAGGTGCACGAGGAAGCGCGCACCGAGCAGCAGCGCGAGGCTGAGCAGGAAGAACAGCGAGATCACGCTCGCCGGCAGAGCCACTGGATTGGACACCAGTCGCACCGTGAGCTTCTTACTGATCACGAAATGCGCCCCGGTGTCGACCGGGTGCAGCAGCGTGATCGCCCCGACGATCACCAGCGTGGCGACGATCGCCGCCTTGACCACCGCCTCGTAGTCGCGCTGGCCGACGAACGTCCACAGGCGCTGATACAGGCCGAATGATCCCAACACGACCAGCGAAACCACCACCACCCACGGGATCGTGGCCTCGAACAGGTCCTCATAGCGGGTCGGAACGGAGTCCTCGAACCTCAGCCGGAAGGCGAGGAAGTAAGCGAGCGCGACCAGCAACCCGTCCACCAATAGCTGAGGGAGCGCATGACGGTGGACGGGAACGGCCGCGGATCTGATCCGCCGGCGCATGCGGGCGAAATTGTAATGGCGACTTGTACGGACCGATCAGCGGCGCCGCAGTCGGCGGTCGCGCGCCGGCCAGGGCAATCCCGTTTGGACGAGCTGCTGCTGATCAAGCGGTGCCATGACGGGTCGGCGTGCTGGGCGTGGATCACTTGGGAACCAGCACGCCGTGCGGGTGACGCGCCGTCGGCACGTACAGCCCGGTCAGATTGGCGCAGGCCGACTGCATTGCCGGCGCCGTGTGAAACGGTTTGATCGCCCAGCCGTTGCGCAGCGCCGTGAACAGCACGATCGGGTAGCTCTGCTGCAGCTCGAACTGCGGCCGATGGCCGATCTTGCCGGTGTTGACCTTCGTGTACCAGGCCATGATCGCCACGTACTCGACGTTGGTGACGGGCCGGCCGCAGGCACGGACGTGCTGGTAGCCGCCGAGCGCGTTCAGCGTCGCCGCGAGCTTGTCGATCTGCACCGTGCGGCCCCGCTCGTGCAGCATATCCTTATGCTCCTTGCGCACCCGCGCCAGCGCACCTGGAACGAGGCTCAGCACGAGTAACAGGACCGCGGGCACGCCAACCCACGCAGGCAGGCCATGCCGGATCCGCGGAGCGTCGAGCAGCAGCCAGCCGACCGCAACGCCCGCGAGCGCGGTCATCACGCCGGCGGGCTCGAACAGGTAGCGCGGAACACCGGGCCAGCCATGCAGCGCAAACGCGATCTCGACCACGACCCAGGCGATCGCCCCGGCACCGAGGATGATCACGGTCCGATCACGCCGAATCACCGCCCACACGAACGCCAGCAGGGCGGCCAGCTGCACGGGCAGGTAGGTCAGGGCGGTGAACCGGTTGATCGTGCCGATCACCTTGTTGCCGTGCAGCTCTCGCGGCGAGGCGAGCGCCAGCTGCCCGGCGATGTTGGGCCGGTGATTGGTGATCGTCGGGACGCCGAACCACAGCAGCGGGATCAGCGCCAGCCCCACGTAGATCAACCATCGCATCGAGGGAATCGCTCGCCAGGCCCAGATCGCGTATAGCCCCAGGAACGGCCACACCTCGGGGCGCCCCAGCGCCGCGAGCACGCCGAGCAGGAACGCCCAGCGGGGGTGACCCGACAGATGACAGTCGATCGCGGCCAGGCACACGGTCACCAGCATCGGGTCGGACTGGACGCTCAGCACATAGTGCATGTAGTCCTGGATGCCGAGCAGCGCCACGCCGGCGAAGATCGCGGCCGCGATCGCCGCGTAGCGATGCTCGGGGTCGGCGCCCGTCAGCCGATAGGCGATCCGCCCGGCGAATACGCAGCCCCCCAGCGAGGTGGCCACCGACGTCAACATCCACAGCCACAACGCGTAATGCCCGAACAGCGCGTACGGGACCGCGAACAGGAACGTGAACGGCTTCCAGGACGGCGCCCCACCAAGGTCGAGCGACAGGTGCAGCGTCTGGTAACCCCACACCAGCCAGCCATAGGGGTCGTACCCGGGCCGTGTGCCGGTCACACGGATCAGAACGGCCGAGAACACGATCACGCCGATCGCGACCAACCACCACGGATGGCGAGCGACGAACGACCCAGCGCCGCGCGGACCGGCGCTGCGCCCGGCTTGACCCCCAGAAGGACGGATGTGGGGCGTCTCTAGCGTGGTGTCGGGCACGAGCAGGCACGGAAGGTACCAGCCATGGGTGTCCCTTTCGCTCGCCTTAAACGGACCCTCACGCGACTGACAAGATCAGCGCCGTTGGGTTCGCTCCGGGTTCGCTACGGCACAGGCACGTGGCTGACGAGCAGGTCGGTAAACAGCCCCGGGTCCCGCCGGACGCGGCGAACCGACCCGTCTGCCGGATCTCGCTTGGCCAGCTTCACCTGGTCGGCTCGCTCGAGTGCCATCAACCGTCCGTCGGCGATCAGCCGTTCGTCCACGGCGCCGAGCCGGCCCTCGAACACCGTGTAGACCGGGGTCCCGAGCGCGACCGCCTCGCGATTCATCGTCCCCCCGGCCGAGACGACGAGGTCCGCGTAGGCGATCAGCGATTGCGCGTCAACCGCGTGTGTGGGAACGATGAACCCTCCCGCGCGCTGAAGCTCCGACCGCTGCTGCGCGGTCCGGGGCAGGACGACCACCTGGCCCCCACGCAGCCGGTCGAGAACCTGGGCGAACAGGTCGTTCTCGAATCGGTGGTAGAGCGAGACCTCCGGCGCCGTTCGCAACACCGCGATCGGGCCTGCCGGGTCGAGGCCGAGCTGCTCGAGCACCGCGGGGTCGGGCTCGAACTCCGACAGGTAGTACTCCTCCTTCAGGCCCGGGTAGGTGCGGAGCTTGCCGCGCGCCCCGTACCGGTACAGCCGGGCGGGTGGGATCGCATCGGGCACCACCACGACCTCGGCCAGACGGCAGTTGACGTTGTGCTGGACGGTTGCCCACTCATAGTCGAAGGTGGTCGCGCAGCGAACCCTCAGGATCGCGGCCGCAACCGTGACGTCGTTGGAGCCGTGGCCAAGCGCGAGGTCGAACCGCCGTCGTCGGGCCCATCGGGTGAGCTGGGCCGAGCGTGCCGCCAGGCCCCAAGCCTTGGCGCCCAGGCCCGCACCGCGATGGCGCCCGACCGCGGTGTGCTCGATCCCGAAGCGCTCGCACAACTCGAGCGTCTGGGCAAAGTCCCGTGCGGTCACCTCGACTTCGTGGCCGCGCTCGCGCAGCTTCGTGATCACCGGCGCCATCACGAGCACGTGCGGGGAGTTGGTGAGGTCGACCCAGACCTTCACGGCCCTGCGTGATCTCCGGCCACTAAGTGGTCTCCGTATTTGCGGCGGCGACCACTAAGCCCGAGCGCTACGCGCGTGGACCACCTGGCCGATCGCGGCCACGACTTCCTCCGCCTGCGCGGAGCCCAGCACGGGGCTGATCGGGAGCGCGAGATTGGTCGCGGCCAGCTGACCGGTCGCCGGCAGGAGCCGAGGCCCCGGGTCGTAGGGCGCCATCGCAGGCTGTTGGTGCAGCGGCGTGCGGTAGTAGGCGCGGGTCTGGATGCCGAGCTTCGCCAGCTCGCCGATCAGCTCGTCGGCGCGAGGGCAGGTGACCACGAACAGATGCCATGCCGGTTCGGCTTGATCGGGAACCGACGGGACGGTCACGAACTGCGACAGCCCCGCCTGCAGATACGCGCGGGCACCCGCGCGGCGACCCTCACACCACTGATCCAGATGCGGTAGCAGCACGCGCAGAATCGCTGCCTGCAGCTCGTCGAGCCGCGAGTTGTAGCCGACATATTCAAACGTCTGCTTGTCGCGGGAGCCGTGGAAGCGCAACGCCCGCGCCAGCTCGGCGACGTCGTCGCGATCGGTGGCGATCGCGCCGCCGTCTCCGAAGCAGCCCAGGTTCTTGGACGGATAGAACGAGAATGTGGCCGCATCGCCGAGCGAGCCCGCTCGGCGACCGCCATAGCTCGCACCGAGGGCCTGCGCCGCATCCTCCAGGACCGGCAGCCCCAGGCTCCGCAGCTCTGGAACCGGCGCCGGGGCGCCGAACAGGTCGACCGCGACCACCGCCGTGGTCCGTGGCGTCAGTGCCTCACGGACGGTATCGATCGTAACGTTGCGCGTCCCGACATCGACGTCGCAGAACACCGGCCGTGCGCCGGCGCTGACCACCGCCTCGGCGGTCGCGTAGAACGTGAACGAGGGCACGACGACCTCATCCCCCGGCGCCACCCCCATCGCCCGGATCGCGATCGTGATCGCGTCGGTTCCGTTCGCCACGCCCACGACGTGGCGCACCCCCAGATACGAAGCGAATTCACGCTCGAACCCTTCCACTTCCGGCCCCAGGACAAATTGTGCCTGCGCCACGACCTTGGCGATTCGATCAAGGATCGCGGCGCGCAACGGCGCCAGCGGGGTCTTGGTGTCGAACAGCGGGACTGACATCGCGCGCAAACCCTACCGACGCACAGGACCGGGGCCGGTTCGTGGCGCTACGCTTGGCCGCCTTGCTCCTCGTCTTGGGATCCTTGACCGAACCGCTGGTTCGACTGGCTACGCACCTGATCGCGAACCTCGGTCTGGCCGGGGTCGCGCTGCTCACGCTGAGCACCGGGGTGATCGGCCTGCCCGGCACCGAGCCGACGATGCTGTTCGCGGGCTTTGACGTGTTCCAGGGCAATCTGACCCTGCCAGGGATCATCGTGGCCGGCTTGATCGGCGACATGGCCGGAGCTTCGATCGCCTATTTCATCGGCTATTACGGTTCCCGGGAGCTACTCGAACGGCAAGGCGCCAAGCTGCACATGAGTCAGCGGCGCCTCGACGGCGCGCATCGGTGGTTCGAGCGTTACGGCGCTCCGGCGATCTTCGTCTCGCGCTTCATCCCGGTCGTGCGGGCGGCCTTCCCGTATGCGGCCGGGGTGGCCAAGATGCCGTTCTGGCGGTTCTTCATCCTCGCCGCGCTCGGCTCGCTGATTTGGATCGGCGGCCTCGCAGTGCTCGGGCGGGAGGTCGGCAGCGACTGGCAGAGCTGGCGACACCACCTTGAGTACGTCGACTATGTGGGCGTCACACTGGTGGTCCTGGCGATCATCTACCTGATCGTTCGCCGCACGCGTTCGGGCCCCGGAGAGCCGGCCGCGGATGGCCTCTCGGATTGACCCGAGAACCCATCGGCCCGCCTGCGGCAGAGCTCACGATCGGTCAGGCGCTCGCGCTCGGGACGCTGCACGGGCCAGCGGAGCTGCTTCCGATCTCATCTTCGGGTCACGTGGCTCTGATCCCCTGGCTGCTGGGATGGGACTACGACCGCCTCGACGGCGAGTTGCGCAAGTCGTTCGAGGTGGCTCTGCACGCGGGCACCGCCGCGGCGCTGCTGATCACCCAGCGCACTGAGGTGCGGGAGGCGGCGCGGGGGATGAACCTCCGCCTCGCCCGCGCGATCGCGTTGTCGTTTGCGCCGGCGGCGATCGTCGGCTACGCCCTGGAGCGGCCAATCGAACGGCATCTCGGCACCCCGCCGACGATCGCCGCGGCACTTCTCAGCGGCGCCGCGGCGATGGCCTGGGCCGATCAGGCACCGCAGTCGCGGGGCTCCGAGGAAGCTGGAGCTGTCGATGCGCTGTGGCTCGGAATGGCCCAGGCATGCGCGCTGATCCCCGGGGTCTCGCGCAACGGTGCGACGCTGGCGGCGGCGCGCCGGCGGCGGTTCACGCGTGAAGGCGCGAACCGTCTCTCGCGCCACGTTGCGCTGCCGGTGATCGCCGGCGCCACGATCCTCAAGACGCTCCGCCTGAGCCGGCGCGGACTGCCCCCTGGAACCGGTGTGCCGTTCGCGGCCGGCGCCGGCGCTTCGTTCGCTTCGACCGTGGGCTCTACATGGCTGATCCGTCAAGTGGAGCGCGACCGCTCGCTCGTGCCCTACGCTGCCTACCGATCCATCTTGGCGCTCACCGTGCTGTGGCAGTTACGGAGTCGGCGCGCCTGCGAGCCGGCGCGAGGGCGTTGAGCCTTCCCTGACCGTGCCGGCTCTTGCAGCACTCGCAACCGCTCGGGGCAAAGCGATCCGGCCGATGCAGGACAATGGTCGCGTGAGCAGCTACGCAGCTGCCGGAGTTGACACGAGTGCATCCGATCTCGGCATCGGCGCGCTGGTCGAGGTTCTGCGCGGGATCGATCCCGGGCGCAGTCCGCTCGCGGTGCCGCTGCCGGGGCACTACGCCAGCGTGCTGCGGGTCGCGCCGGGACTGGGGATCGCACTGGCAACCGACAGCGTCGGGTCAAAGGTGATCGTCGCCGAGCAGACCGGCAGGTTCGACACGATCGGGATCGACTGCGTCGCGATGAATGTCAACGACCTCATCTGTGTCGGCGCCGAGCCGCTCGCGTTGCTCGACTACATCGCGGTGGAGCAGGCCGACACCGAGCTGCTGCGCGGGCTCGCGCTGGGGCTGCGCGCTGGGGCTGAGGAGGCGGGGATCGAGATCCCCGGCGGCGAGGTGTGCCAGCTTCCGGAGGTGATCAGGGGCCACCCCTCGCCGCTTGGGTTCGATCTGGTCGGAACGGCATTCGGGACCGTGGCGCTCGATCAGATCGTCGACGGCAGAGCCTGTGCCCCGGGTGATGCCCTGATCGGCCTGCCGGCCTCTGGCGTGCATTCCAACGGTCTGACGCTCGCGCGGCAGGTGCTGTTGAACCGTGCGGGCCTGTCGCTTCACGCCCAGCCGCCAGAGCTCGGCGGCGCGAGCGTCGCCGATGCGCTGCTTGAGCCGACGACGATCTACGTCCGCGCGATCCTGGAGCTGCTGCACAGCGAAGTCCCCATCCACGGCCTGGCCCACATCACCGGCGGCGGCTTGCTCAATCTGCTGCGGCTCGGCTCAGGCGTCGGCTATGAGCTCACCGCCCCGCTGCCGGTGCCGCCGATCTTCGAACTGATCGCGCAACTGGGCGAGGTGCCGGCGGCGGAGATGTGGGAGGTGTTCAATATGGGGTGCGGCTTCTGCGCGATCGTTCCGAATCATCGCGCCGACGCCGCGGTGGCCTTGCTGGCCAGGCGTCATCCGGGCGCGGCGGTGATCGGCCGGCTGAGCGATCAGACCGGGCTCCTGACCGTACCTGACCTGGGCCTTTGGGGAAGCTCGTCCGGCTTGAACGCTTGACCTTCACCTAACGCGCCTGGCCTGGGCGAGACTTTGCGCAGTACCGGCTCGAGCGCTTTCGACACGGAAGGAAGTGGGGCCGGCGTGATGGTAGTTATGGACGACGGCAATGTGGCGCAAAATACAGGGCGACAGATGAGCACGCTGCTCGGGACCAGGCTCAACGGGCGCTACCGGTTGGAGGCGCGGATCGGTGCTGGCGGAATGTCCACGGTGTATCGAGCGCTCGATGAGACGCTGGAGCGCTCGGTCGCGGTCAAGCTGATGAATCGAGAGGTTTCGAGCGAGTCCGATCAACTCGAGCGGTTCCGGCGCGAGGCGCGCGCGGTCGCCCAGCTGTCCCATCCCCACGTCGTCGGCGTGATCGACGCCGGCGAGGATGAGGGGCGGCCGTACATCGTGTTCGAGCACATCGAAGGCGAAACGCTGAAGGAGCGGATTCGGAGGCTCGGTCGCCTGCCGATCGCCGAGGCGGTGGCATACGCGATCGAGATCACGCGGGCACTCGGGGCGGCGCATGCGCGCCACATCGTTCATCGTGACGTGAAGCCCCAGAACGTTCTGATCGACGAGGAGGGGTCGGCCAAGGTCACGGACTTCGGGATCGCCCGCACGCTCGACGAGGAGGGCCTGACCGCGGACGGTCGCGTGCTCGGCACCACCGACTACGTGTCCCCGGAGCAGGCCCTCGGCCAGCGGGTCACCGGCCAATCCGACCTCTATTCGGTCGGGGTGGTGCTGTACGAGATGTTGACCGGCGAGGTCCCGTTCAAGGGCGAGAACCAGATCGCCGTGGCGATGAAGCATGTCCGCGAGTCGCTGCCCGACGTGCAGGCGCAGCGCCCCGAGGTTTCCTCGGCGCTAGCGGCGGTGGTCGACACCGCCACCGCCAAGCACGAGAACGACCGCTATGCCGATGACGCCGAACTGATCTCGGACCTCGAGGACGTGCTGGTGATCGAGACCGCCCGGGCGGGAAGCGCGACCGGCGAGGTGACCACGGTGCTCCGCACGCTGCCTTCGAGTACCAAACGCAGGCTGCCGTTCCGGCTGCGCCACCCGGCGGTCCGGATCCTGCTGGCGATCGCGCTCGTGGCTCTGCTCGGTGGCGGTGCGGTGTGGCTGGCGCGTCGCACCCACCACGGCGTCGGGAAGCTCCCGCAGTCGCCTCCGATCGCGGCGACGGCGCCGACGCAGGTGGAGGTGTGCAACTCCTGCGCCCACGACTACAACCCGCTCGCCCCCACGGGTCCCAAGACCCAGCACCCCGACGAGGTCGGGCTGGCGATCGACGGCAACCGCAACACCGCCTGGACGACCGAGCAGTACTACAACGGCCTCCAGAAGGCCGGCGTCGGCATTTACATCGATGCCAAGCCGGGGGTGGCGGCACGAGAGTTGGTAGTCGACACTGCCACCCCGGGCTATGACGTCGCCGTCTACGCTCGCGCCAGCAAACCCAATCCCGACGTCTGGGACCCCGGGCCGACCGGATGGACCAAGCTCACCAGTGTCAACTCGGTCCGCACGACCCAGTCGTTCGACCTCCACACCGGCACCAAGATCTACCGCTATTACCTCGTCTGGATCACCGGCCTGGGCAACCACAACCAGGTGGCGGTCAACGAGATCGCCCTCTACAAATAGCTCAACCGGATGCTGAGCGATGACTAGACTAGAAGCGGAAGCGCCGCTCGTTCTCGTGGCGCTCGATCGCCAGCAGCACCAGCCGGTGAAGGAGTTCCTGATACGGAATCCCGCTCGCTTCGAACAACGAACCGAACACGCTGGTCTGCGTGAACCCGGGGATCGTGTTGAGCTCGTTGACCAGCACGGATTCGCCGTCGACGAAGAAGTCGACCCGAGCCAGGCCAGAGCAACCCGTCTTCTGGAACGTCAGCACGGCGAGCTCGCGCACGCGATCCCGAGACGTAGCGGTTATGCGCGCCGGCACGATCAGCTGCATGCCCCCGGGCGAGTACTTGGCCTCGTAGTCGTACCAGCCCCGCTCACCCGTGGCAAGCATGATCTCGCCCGGCTCCGAGGCGATCGGCTCGCCGTTGCCGATCACCGAGCATTCCACCTCGAGGCCGCTCGCGGCGGCCTCGACGATCGCCAGCGGGTCGTGCTCGAACGCCGTCCGGAGGGCGTCGGGCAGCTCGCTCGCGGTGGCGACGCGGGCAATCCCGACCGACGAGCCAAGCCGTGCGGGCTTGACGAATACGGGGCGTCCCAGGCGGGCGAGCTCCCGTACCACGGCCTCGGGCTCTGAGCGGTAGCGCTCGATCCGCACGGCGCCGTAGGCCACCTGGGGGATGCCCGCGCGTGCCATCAGATCCTTGAAGAACACCTTATCCATGCACAGCGCCGAGGCCAACACGCCCGCACCGACGTAGGCAACGTCGAGGCATTCGAGCAGGCCCTGGACCGTTCCGTCCTCGCCGAAGGGACCGTGGAGGACGGGGAATACGACGTCGTGGCCGTCGAACCCGGTTCCGGGCTCAAGCGAGACCGTGCGTCCCTCCCGCCGCCAGATCCCGTCACGGCCGATCTCGATCATCGCGACCTCGTATCCACCGGCCTGCAGGCCTTCAGCGACGGACGCCGCGGAAGCCAGCGAGACCTCGTGCTCAGAGGAGCGCCCGCCTGCCAGAACCGCCACGCGCAACCCACTCATGGCGTGGTCGTGCTGGTCGACGTCGTGGTCGTGGTCGGGCTCGTCTTGGTCGTGCTCGTCGAGGTCGTGGTCGTGGTCGTGTTGGGGGGGGTGTACTGGCCGATGATGATCGTCACGATGCTGTTCTTCTTCGCCGTGCTCCCGGCACCAGGGTTCTGCGACAGAACGACGCCGTCCTGGTTCGGCTTGGTGACCTCCTGGGTCGAGTGTGAGACCTTGAAGCCGGCCCCGCTCAACGCGTTCGACGCGGCCTCGAGGGTGTCTCCCTGCACACCCGGGACCGAGGCGGTGGTCGGAGCCGTCGCGATCACCAGGCTGACCGTGGTACCCGGCGCGACGGACAAGCCGCCGCTGGGGCTTTGGCTGATCACAGTTCCGGGCGTCAACGAGCTGGAGGTCTGGGTGCTGGTGCTGACGCGAAAGCCATCCGCGATCAGCGTCGCACTGGCGTTCGATTCCGCCTGTCCCCCGACGTCGGGAACGGTTACCTGCGGCGTACCCGAAGAGGTGAAGATCGTCACGGGCGTTCCCACTGGCACCGACTGTCCCGCTGCCGGAGCGGTCGAGGTCACCTGATCGGCGGGAAACTGAGCCGAGCTCTGGAACACGACGCGACCCACCTTGAGCCGCGCCGCGGTGAGCATCCGTTTGGCCTTGGCCAAGCGCTCGCCCTCCACCGATGGCACGGTCGCGTTTCCCAGCCCCTGCGAGACCGTCAAGGTCACGGTCGAGCCCTGGTCCGCCTTCGTCCCCGGTTGCGGGTCTTGGTGGAACACGATGCCCGCCGGATGGGTGCTGGTGATGTTGAGGATCGCCACCGTGAAACCGGCGTTCTGGACTCGCGTCGTGGCGACCCCCAGCGATTGGTCGATCACCGTCGGGACGACATCCTTGACCGGGCGGGTGAGCAGGTACGCAGCGACTCCACCGCCGGCGAGCAGCAGCGCGAGCAGCAACGCCCAGACCCACGGCGCCGGGCCGCGACGCCGCTGAGCAGTCGAAGTGTCCTGCAGCGGAGCCCCGGTGCCGTTCTCCCCCGGCTCGGTGTAGTCATCGGGCGGAACATCCGCGGCGAACGCACCGGCCAGCGACCCGTCCGTCTCGTCCCAATCGCCTCCGGCCGCCAGCAGCGCCGCCATGCTCGCGGTGTGCTGACCGCCGACCCCGGAGAGGATCGACGCCTTGGCCTGCTCGAGCGCGGTGATGAACTGATCCGCGTGCGTGGGCCGGTCGGCCGGGTCCTTGTTGAGCGACCACATCACCACCTGTTCGAGCTCGGGCGGAATGCTAGCGTTGATCGCGGTCGGCGGAGGCGGTGATTCCGAGACGTGCTTGAGCGCGATCGTTACCGCCGACTCGGCGTCGAACGGCACTCGCCCGGTCAGCATCTCGTACAACACCACCCCGACCGAGTACAGATCAGAGCCGGCGCTGACCATGTGACCCTGCGCCTGCTCAGGCGAGAGATACTGTGCCGTGCCCATGATCGAGCCCGTCTCGGTCATGTCCGAGGCGCCGGCACGGGCGATGCCGAAGTCGGTCACTTTGGCGTGGCCTGAGTCGTCGACGATCACGTTGTGGGGCTTCAGATCGCGGTGGATCACCCCACGCCGGTGGGCGAAGCGTGCAGCTTTGAGAATCTGGATTGCGATGTCGATCGAGCGGACCGAATCGAGCGGCGCCTCTTCGCGGATCACCTGCTTGAGCGAACGCCCCCGCAGGTACTCCATCGCGATGTAGTACGTGTCGTCGTAGCTCCCGCGGTCGTACACGCTGACCACGTTCGGGTGTTGGAGCCCTGCAGCGGCTTGCGCCTCACGGCGGAAGCGCTCGACGAAACCAGGGTCCTCGGCGAACCGGCGGTACAGCAGCTTCAGCGCAACCTTACGGCCGAGTTGCTCGTCCTCGGCCAAGAACACCTCCGCCATCCCCCCCGCCCCGAGACGAGAGATCACCCGGTAGCGCCCGTCGATCAGTGTGTTGGGGGCGAGCTCGGGCATCGGCCGGCTACTGGCCTTCCGAAAGCAGCGTCTGGACCACGGCCTTGGCGATCGGAGCGGCGACGGTACCGCCGAACCCCCCCTGAGTCTGCTCGACCGTCACCGCGATCGCGATCTTGGGGTTCTGGATCGGCGCAAAGCCGATGAACCACGGCTGCGTCAGGTCCGAGCCAGCGACCCCGATCGACGCGGTGCCGGTCTTGCCGGCGAATGGGATGCCGCCGAGCTGCGCCGGCGTACCGGTGCCCTCATCGACGACCTTCTTCATCATCTGGGCCACCGCTTGGGCGGTCGAGGGCTTCATCACCTGGCTCTGGACGATCGGCTTGATCGTCTCGACGTTGCGTCCGTCGGGATCCACCACCCGAGCGGTCAGGCGGGGCTCCATCAGCTTGCCGCCGTTGGCGACGGCCGACGCGACCATCGCCATCTGCAGCGGGGTGACCAGCAGGCCGCCTTGGCCAATCGCGATCCGGCCGATGTCCTCGTTCGGACTGGCCGGCGGATACGGGCGGCCCGTGCTCGAGTATGGCCGGCTGGTATTGAGCTCGTTGGGCGGATAGTCCAGCGGCGGCTTGGAGTAGAACCCGAAGCGCCGCATGTATCTTGTCATCGTCGCCCGCCCGAGCGACTCCCCCACCTGGGCCCAGACCGTGTTCACGGAGTACGTGAGCGCAGTGGTCAGATCGATCGGGCCAAAGTCCTGATTATTGTCATTGGACAGCGGCACGCCGGAAATCATCACCGGGGAGCGGCCGTTGACGATCGAGGTCGGCATGTATTTGCCGCTGTCGATCGCGGCGGTGGCAGTCACCACCTTGAACGTCGAGCCTGGCGGATAGCTCGCCTGCGTCGAGCGGTTGAACCGGCATCCCGGACGGCTGCAGGGGGCGTCCGGCCGGTTGTCGTCGTAGGTCGGGTTGGCGTACATGACCTTCACCGCACCTGTCTGCGGGTCGAGTGCCACCACCGAGCCCGCGCGCCCGTCCAACTCCTGGCGGGCCATTTCCTGCGCCTTGGGATCAAGCGACGTGTAGACATCATCGCCGACCCGTTGCGAGCCGTTGACCTGGCCGAAGATCGCACTGAGTCCGGTCTGAATGCCGCGCAGCTCGGGGCCGCGATACAGCTCCAGCCCAGCGGCGCTCCCGGCCGCGAGATTCGAATAGCCGACCGGCTGCGAGAACAGCGAACTGGTTGGATAGGTACGACCCCAGGTGCCGCCCGCAGCCGAGACCGACCGCGCCAGCACCGTACCGTCATCGGCGAAGATCCGACCGCGCTTGATCTTCAGCTCGTCGATCAGCGTGCGCACGTTGAGCGGATTGTTATCGAGCGACTTGGCATCGAACACGGTCCACCTCGAAGTCCACCCGATCAGCAGCGCGAACAGGACCACGATGACCCCGAACAGCCGGATGATCGGCTTATTCACAGCCGACTCCCTTGTGTCATGCGGGCTTCCGCGCTCGATCGGAGACGAGCAGCAGCAGCGCCAGCAGCACGAAGTTAGCGACGATCGACGAGCCCCCGTAGGAGATGAACGGCAGCGTCACGCCGGTCAGGGGTATCACGCGGGTCACCCCGCCGACGATCACGAACACCTGCAGGGCGAATACCGCCGTCAGACCGGTGGCCATCAGGGTCGAGAACGAATCTCGCGCAAGCAACGCGGTCTTGAAGCCACGCGCCACGAACAGCAGGTAGGTGAGCAGCACCGCGGCCGCGCCGAACAGACCCAGCTCGTCGGTGATGACCGCGTAGATCATGTCGGTCTGCGGGGCGGGCAGCAGTGGGCCGCCGTTCGGCAGCGTGAGCACCGCCTGACCGAACCCTTGACCGAACATCCCCCCCGCGGCCTGGGCAAAGATCGAGTTCGCGAGCTGATAGCTGCCCAACGGGGCGCTGTAGAGCTTCGGGTCAAACGGGTGCAGCCACGCCTCGACGCGCGCGTTGACGTGCTGGATGTGCGCACCGAGGTACCACGCACCAACCGCGAACGCCAGGATCCCGACCACCACGAACGACACCCGACCGGTCGCCACGTACAGCACCGCCAGCAGCCCCCCGTAGAACATCAGTGACGAGCCGATGTCGTGCAGCACCAGCAAGATCAGCATCGCGATCCCCCAGATCACGATGACCGGGCCGAAATGCTTGATCGGCGGGATCGTCACGCCGAGGATCCGGCGCGCTCCGATCACCAACACCTGGCGGGTGTCACGGAGGTAGCTGGCGAGGAAGACGACGAGCCCGATCTTGGCGAACTCGGTCGGCTGAAACACGAACAGGCCCGGAATCCGAACGCCGAGATAGGCTCCGTTGGCCTGGTAGCCGATGCCGGGCAGGCGCGGCAGCAGCAGCAGACCAAGCGACACCACGACGATCGTGTAGCGGTAGCGCTCGAGCTTTCGGTAGTCCCGGAAGGCGACGATCGTGACCGCGAACAGAACCAGGCCGAGCACGAACCATTGCGCCTGCTGGCGCGCGAGCGTGGCGTCGATTCGGTAGACCATCACGATCCCAAAGCTCGCCAGCAACGCCACCAACGGGAACATGTACGGATCCGCGTGCGGAAGCGTCACACGGATGAAGACGTGCCCGGCGAGGCACAACCCGAGGAAGATCGCGCCATAGATCAGCGACACGTTGGACAGCGCATTAGAGCGCTGGATGAACACGCCCGCAAAGCCCGCCGTGACCAGCAGCGACGCCGGAATCAGACCGAACAGCTCTCGGTTGCGCGCGCTCATTTCGCCAGCTGTCCCAGCTCAAGCTCGCGCACCAAATTCGACGCGTCCGTCTGCGAGCGGAGTTGGTGGTTGAGCAGCTGGCGGCGCCGGTCCGCGGGAACCAGCGATGCGGGAACCCCCGATACGTAGAACGTCTCGTACAGGTTCAGTCCCCCGGGAAGCTGATAGGGAAGACCGCGATAGATCGTGACGATCCCCTGCGGGTCGGTGGCGATGAAGAACAGCTGGCGGCTGGCCAGGTAACCGCCGCCACCGACCAGGAACAACACGACCACGATCGCGATCACCGCCGCGATCGGTTTGGCGTAACGCCGTGGCCGTTGCCGCGAACGTGCATCGGCGGCTCGCGGCGGCTTTCCCTGACGCCGAGCCAGCGGAACCCGTACCCGGGAGCGCGCCGGCGACGGGCTCGGCGCGGTGAGTGTCGCGCTGGGCGAGGTCGCGGTTCCCGACCGGGCGCCCTGCGGCGCCGCCGAGCCCTCCCGCTGGGGCTCCAGTCCCACGACCGTCGGCTCCTCCACCGCGGAAGAGTCGCCGCCGACGGCCTCCAGACGGAACAACACCACCGTGATGTTGTCCCGCCCCCCCGCTTCGTTGGCCTCCGCGATCAGTCCCGTCGCGGCTTGCTCGAGCGTGGGCGACGAGCCAAGGACCTGTGAAACCACGTCCTCGCCGATCATCGACGTGAGGCCGTCGCTGCACAGCAGCAGCACGTCGCCCGCGCGGACGGGATAGGTGAAGGTGTCGACCTCCACGTCCGGCTCGGGTCCGAGCGCACGCGTGATGATCGATCGTTGGGGATGCTCGGCGGCCTGCTCCTCGGTTAGCTTGCCGCGGCGCACCAGCTCCTCAACCAGCGAATGGTCCTGCGTGAGCCGCGTCAGGGACCCATCCCGGAACAGGTAGGCGCGACTATCGCCGACATGCGCGATCGCCAGCTCGGCGTCGTCCAGATATGCGGCAGTGAGCGTCGTGCCCATCCCGGCGCGTTCGTGCTCGGCGCGTGAGAGATCGTAGATCCTGCGGTTGGCCGCGCGGACGCAGCTCGCGAGTCGCTCCTCCGGGCTGCCCGAGTCCGGAAGCTCCTGTTGAAAGACCTCTACGGCGATCCGCGAGGCGACTTCTCCTGCCTGCGCTCCGCCCATCCCGTCGGCGACCACGAACACGGGGGGGCGCGCGAGGGCGTTGTCCTCGTTGTCCCGGCGTTGGCGTCCGGTGTCGGTCTTCCAGGTCGTTTCGGCGGCGCGAAGCATGGCTGAGGCGTACGGACGGCTCACTAATGTTGCAGGTAGGAGAACTCGCAATCGCCGATCCGGATCCGGTCCCCGTCATGTAGCGGTTGCGGCCCCATCAGCGGCTCGTCGTTGAGGTACGTGCCGTTGGTCGACCCAAGATCCTCGATCAGCACCATCTGTCCTTCGCGGGAGATGCGAGCGTGACGCGAGGAGGCGAATGGATCATCGAGCTGAACCTCCACGTCTCCGCGCCCGAGCGTAGCGCCGTTGCCCAGGTCATAGGCGACGCCACTCTCGTGCCCCGACGCACGCTCGACCAACAGCCTCGGTTCGAACTCGTCGACCTCATCCGATCCCAAGGCGGCCGCGTAGATCCCGGTCGCATCCGGGGAATCGGCCTCCTGCGGTGACGCCATCCCGCCACGGCCACGGCGCATGTCGCGCAATGCGCTCCATGCGACCCACATCAGGAACAGGTAGAGCACGGCCAGGAAGCCGAACTTCAGGCCTACCGAAACAGGCGCGAGCACGAGTCGGGGCCTCCTACTCCAGCTCGAACGTGATCAATGACGTGCCGATCTCGATCTCGTCGCCCGGCGCCAGCACCTCAGGGCCCTCGATCCTCCGACCGTTGAGGCTGGCGCCGTTCGTCGAGCCGAGGTCGCCCAACACCCACGATCCTCCGCGGGGGCGAATTTCGGCGTGCTTGCGCGATACGTTCGGATCGTCAAGCACGATGTCGCACTGACGGCTGCGCCCCAATGTCGCGCCTGCCGGGCCAACCACCAGTCGCTTGCCGTCGACCAGCAACAGCGCCGTCTCGTGGCGTGCCCGCGCCCGCTCCTCGAGCGGCTCGGCGACCCGCCCGGCGGCACTGTAGACCATCGTGCGGCCGGATTCCTCGCCGGCGGCTTGCCGATCGGGCTCCTCGGCGGGAGTGACGACACGAGTCTGAATGCCGAATTCGCCGAGCCCTAGCCGGCTATCGGTCTCAAACTCGATCACCGGGCGAGACACCAGCGCAAGCTTCTCGCGACGAGCGTGCTCGAGCAGATATCCGGCCAGCTCACCGGACAGCGAGTCCTCGTAATCGGCAAACCGCTGACGATCTTTGGGGGACAGATAGACGCGGTATTCGTTGGGTACATAGGTACGCGAGACCGAGAAGGACTTGTGCTCCTCCATCTCGCGCGTGAGCTTGCGCGCGATCTCCACCGGTCGCACCTCGGACCGGAAGGCACGACTGAACGTGCCTTCGACGAGGCCCGCGATCTTGCTCTCGAGACTTCTGAGGACACTCATGGCACGCCCTTTCAGGCTGATCCATGCTACGCAAGTCCAGTCGAAGGGCCGGGCGGATGGCGCGTGGCGTGCCAGGCGTTGATCGCGGTCGGAGCGATCGCCACCGCCGCGCCGCCGACCGCACCCAGCAGCGCGCTCGGCGGCGCGCCGGCGCCCTGCGGACCATGGAGCAGCCCGGCGATAACCGTCGTGGCAAGCACCAGCAGCACTGCCCAGATCGTGACGCGCACGGCGTCGCCGGCGAGCGAGCAGCCGCTGATCAGCCACGGTAGGACCACGGCGGCGATCGCCCAGACCAGTGCCGGCGCGAGCACCGCGCCGCTCACCAGGGGGACGAGCACGTGATGCACCGCCTGACCCACAGACCCGATCCACAGACGAGCTGGCGGCGTGCCCGGCAGGTGCGGGAGATAGAGGACGCGCCCGGCGATCGGGGCGGCGATCAGCAGCCAAACCCAGCCGGTCAGCCCGAGCGCGGCTCGTCGCCAGCTGGTCCCGGCCCGGGCGGCGAGCGCGGGCCAAGCCCCCGCGAGTCCGATCAGCCCGAGCGCCGGGGCTCCGGCGCCCAGTGGCCAGGCGGTCCCCCTACGTGGAAGCAGGATCGCCGGAAGCAGGGCCCCGAGGAACACGACCAGGGCGGCGCCGGCGTGATGCTCAAGCGCCGCGGCGAGACAAAAGCTCACGGTCATCGCCGCCCAGCCAATCCGCGGCAGCGCCAGCGTCAGGCCCCCGGCGAGGATCGCCACGACCGCGGGCGTCGGCGGCTGGCTGCTCAGCAGACGCGAGGACATCCACGCGGCCAGACCCGCCGTTGCCCCCGCGGCGACCGCTCGCGAGGGCCACACGTCTTTCGCGGCGTCGATCGGATCGGGCCCCGGTAGGGCATCATGCTCGGCGGCAAGCGGATCCTCGCCGCGGACGGCGACGCCGGATTCCTCGTGCTTGGCCCGCGCCAGCCACGGCGTCGCCACCACCCCCGGTCTGTCCTTCACCTGTCCCTGCGCAGCCACCAAGGCCCGGCGCAGCTCGCCCAGGCTTCCCCGCTCGCGCGGGCGGGGGCGCAAGGCCAGATCGATTCCCTGGCCCATCTCGCGTGGAAGGTCGCGGCGCTGACGACGCAGCGGCGGCAGGTGCGCGCCCAGTCGTCGCGCACGCTGCGCTGCCGTCCCGGGCCGCACCGGGTTCACTCCGGTGAGCGCCTCGTAGATCACCAGCGCGAGCGAGTACAGGTCCGCGCCGGCGCCTGCCTGCAGTCCTTCAGCCTGCTCGGGAGCCATGTAGGCGGCCGTGCCGACGACGTCGCCGGTGCCGGTGAGCGAATCACCGCCGACCACACGGGCGACGCCGAAGTCGGTCAGCTTCGCGACCTGCGCCGGGGTCGCCGGTCGATCGGGGATCAGTACGTTCGACGGCTTGACGTCGCGGTGAACCACTCCCTGGGAATGGGCGTGCGCCAAGGCGTCGCACAGCGCGATCCCGATCGACACGATGCCCTGATCGGACAGCCGTCCGGCGCGTAGCGCGTCGTGCAGCGTGGCGCCACGGACCAGCTCTGACACCAGGTACGCCCCCTGATCATCCACAGCGGCTTCGTAGAGGGTCACGATTCCGGGGTGCTCCAGCCGCGCCGCGGCCCGCGCCTCGCGCTGAAAGCGTCCCCCCACGATCCGTTCGCTGGGCACGATCTTAACCGCCACCTCGCGGTCCAGACGCTCGTCGCGTGCCAGCCAAACCGTCCCGAACCCGCCTGCGCCCAGGCGGCGCAGGAGCCGGTAGCGGCCGAGCACCAGCGGCGCCTGGCCGGTTGCCCGACCGAACCCTCCCCGATCCGGTGCCGATTGGATCGGCGGCGCGCCCAACCGCAGTCGCGTGGGAAGCTTGCTCGCGCTCATGGTGGGCCTTTCCACGCCGCGGCGCCGGTCCCTGCGGCAACCCCGGAGCTGAGCTCTGGGGCCGCCGCGCTTGCATGAGTGATTGCGAGTTTTGCCGATCCAGCCGACGCCCCGGTCATACTGAGCTTTTCAAGGTTCCGGCAAGGAGCGATAAAGCTTGTCGTTCTTCGACGAGGCGGACGAGCCTCAGACAGCCCGTCGTACAACACCTCGCACAGCACCTACTAGACGTCGTCGATCGGGAACCGGGCGGCGTCCTCCCAGTGACCGCCAATCAATTCAGGTTCGGCGTGCGGTCGCTGCTGTCGGCCTGCTGATCATTGTCATCCTGATCGCGCTCGGCGTCCACAGCTGCCAGGTCAGCGCGCGCAACAGCGCGCTCAAGGACTACTCCAACAACGTCTCGTCGCTGATCCAGCAATCCGATCAGACCGGCGCACAGTTCTTCAACGTGCTCTCCAGCGGCGCCAGCTCGAGCAACGCCACCAACCTGCAGAACCAGATCAACCAGACCCGGGCCAACGCCGACAAACAGCTCGGAAGCGCGGGCAAGATCAACGTCCCCAACCAGGTCAAGGTCGCACAGCAGAACCTGCTGCTGGCCCTCCAGATGCGCAGCGACGGGATCGCGAACGTCGCGACCGAGATCCAGCCGGCGCTCGGCACCTCCACCAGCCAGGACGCGGTCAACGCAATCGCCGCAGATATGGCGCGCTTCTACGCCTCCGACGTGCTGTACAAGAGCTACACGGTGCCGCAGATCGTCAATGCCCTGCACGCCGCGAACATCGCGGTCGGCGGCGCCGACGGGGTGACGATCAACAGCGGACAGTTCCTACCGGATGTTCAGTGGGTGCTCCCCAGCTTCATCGCCAGCGAGCTTCACGTGGCGCTGCCGCACTCGGGCACAAACGGCAAGGTGGCCCCCGGACTGCACGGTCACTCGCTGGACTCGGTCAGCGTCGGCGGCACGACGCTGCAGACGGGATCGGCGAACGCGATCCCCGCCAGCCCCCCACCGACGTTCATGCTCAACTTCACCAACGGCGGGCAGAACACTGAGACCAATGTCATCTGCAAGGTGACGGTGAGCGGAACCACCGACAGCGGCCAGACGATCGTTCCGCAAACCACGGCCGGTCAGCACGGCAGCTGTCAGGTGACGCTCAAGTCAGCACCGACCAAGGGCACTTCGACCGTCGACGCGACGATCGCGCCCGTCCCAGGCGAGAAGAACACCTCGAACAACTCGCTCTCGTTCCCGATGACGTTCCAGTAGGCGCTCGCGCGATCCGCCTATCCTTCCCCCGGTGCATGATCTCACCAGCACCACGGGCATCGTGGCAATCGCCGCCGGCGCCGTGGCGGTTGCCGCCCTCGGACTGAGTGCGGGACTCGCGCTCCGCTTGCGCCGCGTCCGAGCCGACCAACGAACGGTGCTGGGCGACCGCCGGCGGGACCTGGTATCGCACGCCGCCGCATTGCAGACCCAGTTCGAGGCCCTGAACCAGTACGTGCAGGACGTCGCGGCACGGCTCGACGACCGCGTCGGGATGGCCGAGCACCGAATCGACGGTGCGATCGCCTACCGGTCGCTGGTTCGCTATGACGCCTACGGCGAGATGTCCGGGCGACAGTCGACGTCGATCGCCCTGCTCGACGCGACGCGCTGTGGCCTGGTGGTCTCCTCGATCCACCACCGTGACCAAGCGCGGTGGTATGCCAAGGAGGTGCGCGACGGACGGGGGGAGCACGAGCTCTCACCCGAAGAGACCGAGGCGGTCCGGATCGCCCTGGAGGGGGACGGCGGGCACCCCGCCGCAGGGTAGGTAGCCCGGGCAGCTTGATGCGGGTCGGCTATTTCGGACCGGAAGGCACGCATACGCAGGAGGCGCTGATCGCCGCCACCGGCGCGACTGAGTTCGAGCTGGTTCCGCTGACGACGATCTACGACACGGTGATGGCGGTCAACGACGGCTCGGTGCAGCGCGCGCTGGTCCCGATTGAGAACTCGCTCGAGGGGTCGGTCAACGCGACCCTCGACGCACTCGCGATCGAGACCGAAAACGTGAGCATCGTGGGGGAGGTCGTGCACCCGATCCGTCACTGCCTGATCGCCCGCACCGCGCTCGAGCTCTCAGAGATCGAGGTCGTGGTCTCTCATCCGCACGCCAGCGCGCAATGTGCGCGGTTCATTCGATCCCGGCTGCCCAACGCCCGTGTGCTGGCCGGCAGCTCGACCGCCGAGGCGGTCCGGATGGTGTCCACTCACGACGAGCCGTGGGCGGCGGTCGGAAATCGGCTCGCCGCCAAGCACTACGGCTGTCAGGTTCTCCGTGCCGGCGTTGAGGACGTGTCCGGCAACGAGACACGCTTCGTCTGGCTCGCACCGTTCGGCGCGCCACCGGGCGGCCCAGCCGCCGCGGGACCACCACTCGGTCCGTGGAAGACGGCAATCGTGTTCTGGGGCGTCGGATCCGAGTCCCCCGGCTGGCTGGTGGCGTGCTTGTCGGAATTCGCCGACCGCGGGGTCAACCTCACCCGGATCGAATCGCGGCCCCGAAAGCAGGGACTGGGGCGCTACATGTTCTTTACCGACCTCGAAGGTCGCGACTCCGAGCCCCACGTCGCCGCCGCGCTCGAGGGCCTGAGCACCCATGTCGAAGCGCTCCGCCGGCTCGGCTCGTTCCCCGCCGCGTGAGCCGCACCCGAAGGAGGGCTGAACCGCCCGTGCCCAACGCTACACTGGCGCCAGCACAGGCCATGGCTAGCTCAGTACCACCACCGCCATCGGGGTCCGTGCCGCCCACAGAGCACCGGCGGCGCGGGCGTGAGGTTGGCCGGGTGCTCGTGCTGAATGCGACGTACGAGCCGATCAATGTGTGCACGGTTCGTCGGGCTGTGGTGCTGCTGCTCAAGGAGAAGGCGGAGATCATCGAACGCGCCGAGTGGCAGCTCCGCTCCGCCGCCGCGACGATGGCGCGTCCGGTGGTGATCAGGCTGGTCAGCTATGTCCGGATTCCACGCGACACCCATCGCCGCAAGATCACGCGCCGCGCGGTCTTCGCGCGGGATGACTGGACGTGTCAGTACTGTGGCTCGCGCTCGAACCTGACCGTCGACCACGTCGTGCCGCGGTCCAAGGGTGGCCCATCGAGCTGGGAGAACATCGTCGCCTCATGCGCCCCGTGCAACCGGCGCAAGGGCAGCGCGTTGCCTCGTCAAGCCGGGATGAAGCTGAGCAAGCAGCCACGAACGCCGAGCCCGCACGTGTTCATCCAGGTCGCGAGCCCGACGATCCCGACCGCCTGGCGGGCGTACTTAGTCGCGTAAACCTACTTACGCCGCGTATCGCTCCGCCGCGCGGGCCCGGGCCTTGGCCGCCTCGACTTCACGGCTCTTGGGCGGGGCATTGCTGGTCAGCTCGCTCAGCAGCTGCGAGGAGGCCGCTGCGACCGACTCGATCGCCTGCTCGAACGCGTCCTGATTGGCGCGCGATGGCTTGGTGAAACCGCTGATCTTGCGGACGTATTGGAGCGCCGCGGCGCGCACCTCTTGATCGGTGCTCGGCGGATCGAAGTTGTGGAGGGTTCGGATATTTCGGCACATGCCACCAGGGTAGTGACTTGGCTACGTGGTCTCCGTGGTCTTGGTGACCGGCGACCACTTGGTGCTCTGCACCGGGGCACCCCCTTGGACCTCGACGTCCAGATCCTCGTCTCGCAACGCACGAAGGGCGCCGTCGACGCCGGCGCCCTTCGCAAACTGCTGGCTGCTTTCCGAGATGAGCTTAATCGCTGCCGGAGGGACTAATCCCGGCGCTCACCCGGCGGTGTCTCGGGGGGACTCCGCTAAGCGGGGTCAGCCTCCGACCTAGCGGCCGGACACCTCCAGGGTCCCGCAGAAACTGTCAGACAAGTTCGGACCACCTCCTTTCTCTGGTGGCCATGCAGAATAGCGAAGGCAGGCGACGTGCTCCGCCTACGCCAGGCTGTCCGGGTCTAGCGGCTCTGGCGGCTCGTCGTCCGGCTGGGGATCGGCGTCGACCGATGCCGTGTCGTCGTCCGTGAGCGGTTCGGTGTGGATCAGCGTGACCTCGTCGTCCGTGAGCGGGTCGGCGTCGACCAGCGTGACCTCGTCGCCGATGACGGCGGCTGCGGTGGCGGCTTCCGACTCGACTACGAGGGCCACGGCGCTGACCTGGTCGTCGTCGCGGATGTTCATCACCCGCACGCCCTGGGAGGCTCGGCCGTAGCGGCTGATGCCTCGGACCGAGATTCGCTGGACCATCCCGTTCTGGGAGATGAACACCAGCTCCTGGTGCTCGCGCACGACCAGGGCGCCGGCGAGTGCGCCCTTGTTCTCGGTCAGCATGATCGTCTTGACGCCCATCGTCCCTCGGCCCTTGACCGGATAGTCGGGGATCGGGGTGCGCTTGCCGTAGCCGTTCTCGGTCACCACCAGCAGCTCCTGGTCGTCGCGCGCCACGTCCATCGCGAGGACGGAGTTCCCCTTGTGGGCGACGTTCATGCCGCGCACCCCGCTGGTGTCGCGACCCATCGCGCGGACCGCACTCTCACTGAAGCGGGCCGCCTGACCAGACCGCGAGACCATGATGATGTCGTCGTCGCCGCTCGTGCGACGGACCGCCATCAGCTCGTCGTCATCGCGGATGTTGATCGCGATGATGCCGTCGGCCTTGATCGGGGTGTTGTAGGCGAGGAACTCGGTCTTCTTCACGAGCCCGTTCCGAGTCGCGAACACCAGATACTTGCCCTCGGTGAAATCGCGCGTCGAGAGCACCGACTGGACACGTTCGCCCTCCCGCAACGGCAGCAGGTTGACCAGTGCCCGCCCCTTGGCGGTGCGTGAAGCCTCCGGGAGCTCGTAGACCTTGAGCCGGTAGACCTTTCCCCGGTTGGTGAAGAACAGCAGATAGTCGTGGGTCGAGGACACGAACAGGTGCTCGATGTAGTCGTCGTCCTTCATGTCCATGCCGGTCACCCCGATTCCGCCACGGCGCTGCTGGCGGTAGGTCGACAGCGGCAGCGACTTGATGTAGCCGGAGTGGGTGATCGAGATCACCATCTGCTGGTCGGCGATCAGATCCTCGATGTCGATCTCGCCCTCGGCGTGGGTGATCTCGGTGCGGCGCTCATCGCCATACGCCTGCGCGATTTCGGTCAGCTCGTCCTTGATCAGGCCGTTGATCCGAGTCTCGTCGCCGAGGATCTCCCGCAACTCCTTGATCCGCTCGACGAGGTCGGCGTGCTCGCGCTGGATCTTGTCGGCCTCCAGCGCGGTCAACCGGCTGAGGGTCAGCTGCAGAATCGCCTGCGCCTGGATCACGGTTAGCTCGAAGCGCTCCACGAGACCGGTCCGTGCCGACGCCGGGTCGGGTGAGCTGCGGATCAGCGCGATCACCTCGTCGAGGTTCTCCAGTGCGATCAGCAGTCCCTCCAGCACGTGCGCGCGTTCCTCGTCGCGGCGCAGCTCGAACTGTGTGCGGCGGATGATCACCTCTCGCTGGTGATCGACGTAGTGGCCGATCACCTCCCGCAGCGACAACGTGCGCGGGACGTTGTCGACCAGGGCGACCATGTTGACGCCGAACGTCGCCTGCATCGGGGTGTGCTTGTAGAGCTTGTTCAGCACGACCTTGGGGATCGCGTCCCGCTTGAGCTCGATCACGATCCGCATCCCGTGGCGATCGGACTCGTCGCGCAGATCCGTGATCTCCGACAGCTTCTTGTCGATCACCAGGTCGCGGATCTTCAGGATCAGCCCGCCGTCGCCGCCCTTACGGACCTGGTAGGGCAGCTCGGTGACGATGATCGCCTCCTTGCCCTGGCCGATCGGCTCGATGTGAGCCTTCGCCTGCACGCGGACCCGACCGCGGCCGGTCGCGTAAGCATCGCGAATGCCCTCGCGGCCCAAGATCGTTCCGGCGGTCGGGAAGTCGGGGCCCTTGATGTAGCGCATCAGGCCCTCGACGTCGATCTCCGGATCTTCGAGATAGGCGATCGTCGCTCCGATCACCTCTTTGAGGTTGTGCGGCGGGATGTTGGTGGCCATGCCGACCGCGATGCCCGAAGCGCCGTTGACGAGCAGGTTCGGGAACCGCGCGGGCAGCACCACCGGCTCCTGCCTAGTGCCGTCATAGGTCGGAATGAAGTCGACCGTGTCGTAGTCGAGGTCACGCAACATCTCCGTCGCGAGCCGATCGAGCCGCGCCTCGGTGTAGCGCATCGCGGCCGCGCCGTAACCATCGATGTTGCCGAAGTTCCCGTGGCCGTCAACGAGCGGATAGCGCATCGAGAAGTCCTGCGCGAGGCGCACCAGCGTGTCGTAGATCGACGCGTCTCCATGTGGGTGGTACTTGCCCATCACCTCGCCGACGATCTGGGCGCACTTCACGTGCTTGCGGCCGGGCTGCAGACCCAGCTCGTTCATCACGTAGAGGACGCGGCGGTGGACGGGCTTCAGGCCGTCACGCACGTCGGGCAGCGCCCGCCCGACGATGACCGACATCGCGTAGTCGAGATACGCGGAGCGCATCTCCTCCTCGAGCCCGCGGGGCTCGATGTTGCCACCGCCAATGGTGTCAATCGCCGACATCGCCTACACGTCCAGGTTAGTGACGAGGCGAGCGTTCTCCTCGATGAACGCTCGCCGTGGCTCGACCTGGTCTCCCATCAGCATCGAGAACACGTGGTCGGCCGACGCCGCGTCCTCCATCGTGACCTGGACCAGCGTCCGTGAGGCCGGGTCCATCGTCGTATCGCGAAGCTCGTCGGCATCCATCTCGCCGAGACCTTTGAACCGGACGTAGTCGACGCCCTTCTGAGCGACGGTGAGGATCGTCGCTCGCAGCTCCTCGAAGCTGGCCGCCTCCACCAATTGGTCGCCCAGCCGTACCCGGAACGCCGGCGAGCCCGCCAACGCCGTCAACTCCGCATGGACATCGGCGAGATGCTGGTACTCGTTCGCCTCCAGCGCGGCGCGGCGCACGCGGTGGGTGCTCGCCAGGCCCGTCTTGGATTCGATCGTCCGGACGATGATCTCGATCGGGTCCTCGGACAACAGTTCTGTCTTGTAGGGCTCGCCATTCTGCGATCCCTTGGCAATGTGGCGCAGGAGTCCGTCGACGTCCGTGATCTGCTCCTCCAGCAGCCGGCCTTCGTGGACGAACGTAACGATTCCGTGGCCGTGCGCGGTCCGCAGCGCGGACGCCCAACCCTCGTACTGCTTGAGCAGTCGCGAAAAGCGCTTCCAGCGGGTGTCGGTGAGCTTGAACTGCGCGTTGAAGCGGTCGAACACGTCGATCTTCTCAAACTTGTCGCCGAGCAGGATGTCCTCGAGCTCGGATTCGCGCTCGATGTAACGATGCTTGCGTCCCTGGCGCAGCGCATACAGCGGTGGCTTGGCGATGTACACATACCCCGCCTCGATCAACGGCTGCATCTCGCGGAACAGGAGGGTCAGCGCCAGCGTGCGGATGTGGGCGCCGTCCACGTCGGCGTCGGTCAGCAGCACTACCTTGTGGTAGCGCGCCTTGGACAGGTCGAACTCATCCCGTACGCCGGTGCCGATCGCGGTGATCAGCGCCTGGATCTCGGTGTTGCCCAGGACCTTGTCGATTCGGCTCTTCTCGACGTTGAGGATCTTGCCCCGCAGCGGCAGGATCGCCTGCGTGTTGCGATCTCGCGCGCTGACCGCGGAGCCGCCGGCCGAGTCGCCCTCGACCACGAACAGCTCGGCCAGCGACGGGTCCTTCACCGAGCAGTCGGCCAGTTTTCCCGGTAGGGTGGAGTTCTCCAGGGCGGACTTCCGGCGCGTGAGGTCGCGTGCCTTGCGCGCAGCGGCGCGTGCCTGTGCGGCCTGGACCGCTTTGGTCAGTACGTTCTTCGCGTCGCGCGGGTTCTCCTCGAGAAATTCGGCAAGGCGTGCATTGACGATCGACTGTACGAAACCTGCCATCCCGGGATTGCCGAGCTTGGTCTTGGTCTGTCCCTCGAACTGCGGATCGGTGAGCTTGGCCGAGATCACGGCGGTCAGGCCCTCACGCACGTCTTCGCCGTTGAGGTTGTCGTCCTTGTCCTTCAGGAACCCCTTATCACGCGCGTACTTGTTCAGCACGCCGGTGAGCGCAGAGCGAAAACCGGAGAGGTGGGCGCCACCCTCGATCGTGTTGATGTTGTTGGCAAACGAGAACACGGACTCCTGATAGGAGCTGTTCCATTGCATCGCGACCTCGACCGCGCCTTCCTGGGCCTCGCCGGATAGGGAGATCACGTTGCGGTGAATTGGCTCCTTGTTCTCGTTCAGGTATGCGACGAAATCGACGATCCCGCCCTCGTAGCGGAACTCGGCTCGGTGGCCTTCCCCCCGCAGGTCGATGATCGTGATCCGGAATCCGGCGGTCAGGAACGCGGTCTCGCGCATTCGTTGCTCGAGCGTGGTGAAGTCGAAGTCCAGCGTTTCGAAGATGTCCGCGTCGGCGAGAAACGTAATCGTCGTCCCGGTCTGGTTGGTTGCGGGCCCTTTGGTCAATTCGCTGATCGGCTTGCCGCGCTCGTACTCCTGTGTCCACAGGAATCCATCGCGTCGAACCTCGACCGTCAAGTGCTCAGACAATGCGTTGACAACCGATACGCCGACGCCGTGAAGACCGCCGGAGACCTTGTAGCCGCCCCCGTCGCCGAACTTGCCGCCGGCGTGGAGCACGGTCAGAACGACCTCGAGCGCCGGGCGTTGTTCCTTCTCCATGATCGCGACCGGAATGCCCCGCCCGTTGTCGGCGACCGTCACCCTGCTGTCGGGGTGAATCGTGACCGAGACCGCGTCGCAGTGGCCTGCCAGGGCTTCGTCCACAGAGTTGTCAACAACCTCATAGACGAGATGGTGTAAACCGCGCAACCCGGTCGAGCCGATATACATGCCGGGCCGCTTGCGGACGGCCTCCAGCCCCTCGAGGACGGTGATGTCCTGCGCGTCGTAGGTGGAATTGGTGTTAGGGCGCAGTGCTGCGCCGTCGTCGTTCGCCAACGGTCCTCCGATGACATCGAGACGTCCCGAGATCGCGCGTGGCGGCGCGGCGGGGCGTCGGAAGCGGGAATGCTTAAGGATAGCACAGCAGGTGGCGGAAACTGGCCTCTGACCGACCCGGTTTTACCTGCAAAACGCGAGTAAAAGCGCAACCGAGGAGCCCCTACCGCGAGTGCCCCAGCGCCACGCACCGGAGCCGCTGCACCCGTCCGCTTCGGAGGGCGCCGTTCAGGCGCTCGATGATCTGAGGCGCCATCAAATCGAGCTCCTGTGCCCAGACCGACGCCGAGCAGGAGATCGTCACCACTCCGCCGCGCTCGGCTGAGGGTTGCGCCTCCACCGCGATCGATGCTCCCACCGCGGCAGGCCACGCTCGCTGAACGTCCGCAAGCAGCGTGTCTGGGGCCAATTCCTCGGCGAACGCGTCAAGCGCCAGCGCCAGCGGCCGCGGGCTGCGGCGGTAAGGACTCACGCGAGGGCTCCACTCGTCGTCAGGGCTCGGCTATTGGAGCTCGCCTGAGTCACCCGACTGCAGCCACCGCCTCTCCCAGGACCCGGCTGCGGGACACGGTGAGATGAGTGACGCCGCTCGCTCCCGCGCCCGGAACGTGTTCCAGATCGGTCGTGGTGATCACCGACTGCCCTCCACCGGCACGCAACAGGTCCGCCAGCGCGCACCGGCGCTCGTGGTCAAGCTCGCTCATCACATCGTCGAGCAGCATCAACGGCGGTGCGTCCCTATGCGCGGCGAGCGCCTCGCGCTCGGACAGGAGCAGGGCAAGCAGGGCAAGCCGTTGCTGACCCTGGGACCCGTACGCCCGCAGCTCACGTCCGTCGCGCAACGTCGCAACGTCATCGCGATGAGGACCGTGCCCGGTGAAGCCGCGATCCAGATCGCTGTCCACGCGCTGCGCCAACTCGGCTGCGAGTTGCTCTGGTTCGGTCGCCCGGGAGCGCGGCCGGTAGACGATGGCGGGCTCTCCGTCCAATCCAAGCTCGGCGCTCAGTCGGCCGAAATGCTCGGTCACCGCTTCGACTCCACGGCTTCGATCGCCCATCAACGCGATTCCGTGCCGCGCGAGCTGGGTGTCCCAACTCGCCAGCGAGCTGCGATCACCACACCCCGAGCGAATGCGCCCGATCAACGCGTTGCGCTGGGCCAGCGATTGTGCGTAGGTGCGGCGGGTTAGCACTCTCGCGGGCCACAACGCCGCCACGAACTGGTCGAGATGGGCGCGCCTGAGTGCGGGCGCGCCCTTGATCAGCTCCAGCCGGTCCGGAAGGAACACGCTCACCAAGGGCCGCTGGGCGATGTCGATCAGGCGTTCCACCGACGCTCCATCGACACGCATCCGCTTGGGCTCACCCGGAGCGAACCCGACCGCCAGCTCGTGCGTTCCATCCTCCCCCTGAGCGCTGACCACGACGCGCGTGGCTCCCGCGCCGAAGCGAACCAGCTCACGTTCGTTGGTCGTGCGGCACGAGCGCCCGGTACAGCCGAAGTAGAGCGCCTCCAGCAGATTCGTCTTACCGGCGCCGTTGGGCCCGGTGACGACCGTCAGGCCCGGACCCAAACCGGCATGGGCCTCGCTATATCCGCGGAAGTCCCGCAGGCTGACGCGCAAGACGCGCATCAGTTTGCTTCGCGAGAACGTTGCACTCCTGGGAGGCCCACTAGCGCCACCCCGCTGGCTCGGCCGGGCTCCTCATTGCTCGCTCACGCCCTAAGCCCCCGAGGCTTGTCACACGTTCAGCCGGATCGGCATGATCAGGTACTGAAACCGGCTTTCGTCGGCCGCCTCGATCAGGCCTGGTCGCAGAGGGCTGATCAGCTTCAGCAGCACATCGCCCTGGTCGATCGCCTCCAGACCCGCCCGCAGGAACTCAGGATTGAAGCCGATCTCGAGCGCCTCGCCCTGGAAGGCGACCGGGAGTGATTCGAGCGCCTCGCCGACGTCGGGAGTCTGCGCTGACACGGTCAGCTCCCCGGGTTTGAACGCGAGGCGCAGCGGCGCGTTCTTTTGCGCCAGGAGACTGATCCGGCGCACAACATCGGTGAACTCGGTGCCGGCGAGGCGCAACTCGTGCTCAAAGGTCTCCGGCAGCAGCTGGCGGTAGTTTGGAAACTGGCCGTCAATCAGGCGTGAGGACAGGATCACGCGACCAAGCGTGAACAACACCTGGTTCTGGCGCACGCTGACCTTGAGCTGCTCGTCCTCGGCATGGGTCACCAGCCGGGAGAGCTCTTGCAGCGCACGGGCCGGAACATTGACCTCAAAATTAGACGGAAGGGCCGTCTCAAGCGTCGTCTCCTTGACGCTGAGCCGATAGGAATCGGTCGCGACCATTCGCAGTTCACGCCCGGATGCGGAAACCAGGATCCCGGTCAGCACCGGTCGCGTTTCATCCCGAGAGGCTGACCCCGCTACCTTCAACGCCGTCGATACGAATGCCTCGGCGGGCAACTCCACCGACGCTTCTGAATCAGGTTCTGGGAACGGAGGAAAGTCCTCGGCCCGCAGGGTTCGGATGTGAAATGTGGCGTTGCCGGAGATGATTTCAACGTCCTGCTCTGCAGGACGAAGCTCGAGCGATGCTTGTGCCGCTGGGAGCGAACGAACGACATCGAGCACCAAGCGTCCGGGAAGCACGACCGTGCCATCGCGCACCACCTCGGCTTGCAGCGGGACGCGCAGGCTGACGTCCATGTCGGTCGCGCGCAGCTCACAGTCAGATGTGCTGGCGAGAAGCTGTACGCCCGAGAGAGCCTGGATTGCGCTGCGGGTTGAGGCGACTCGGCTGACCGTCTGCAGCTGTGCGAGCAGTTCGTCGCGCTCGAGTGAGATCTTCACGGTGAATACCTCAGAAGGAAGGTAGAAGTCATAGGGCGAATAGAAGCTGTGGATAAGTACGCAATCGCACGCAGATAGCGGAAAGGTTTCGCCTGAGAGCGACAGCCCAGTCTGTCAATAGTCGCGGTCGGCTTGGCGTCTGACAATCAACGCCGAGAGTTCGGCGATCTCTGACGCAGCTTCCTGCTCGCCGGCAACCCGAGCGCAGACACGCTTGCAGGCATGTAGCACGGTCGCGTGGTTGCGTCCTCCAAACGCTTCTCCGATGGCATGCAGCGATGCATCCGTGAGTTCACGGGTGAGGTGGATGGCGATTTGACGAGGCCAGGCGATTCTCGCGGTGCGGCTTGACGAAACCAGTTCGTCGACGGACAGCTGATAGTGGGCCGCGACCGTTGCCCGAATCGTTTCGATCGAGGTTGGACGCGGGGAGGTTGTCGGATCGATGCTGTCGAGGACGGCGCTCGCAAGCTGAACGTCGATCGGCCGCCGCGTGAGGGAGTGATGGGCGACGACCCGGATCAGTGCGCCCTCCAGCGTTCGAACATTGCTTGTGACTCGGTCGGCGATCAGGTCGAACACGGCTGAGTCGGCCACGGCGATTCGGTCAAGCGCAGCCCGCTTGCGCAGGATCGTGACCCGAGTGGCGTGGTCGGGAGGCCGGATGTCGGCGACCAAGCCCGACTCGAATCGCTCGCGGAGCCGCTCTTCGACTGCGACCAGTTGGCGCGGAAGCCGGTCGCACGTGAGCACGAGTTGCCGGCCGTTCTCATACAGAGCGTTGAACGTATAGAAGAACTCCTCCTCCGTCTTGGCCTTGCTGGCGAGGAACTGGACGTCGTCCACCAGCAGGACGTCGGCGTCGCGGTAGGAACGCTTGAAGCGATCGAGCGACTTGGAGCCCAGCGCCGCGATGAAATGGTTGGTGAACGCCTCGACGGTCGTGTACCGGATCGTCGCCCCGCCTCCGAACGCCAACACGTAGTTGCCGATCGCATGCAGGAGGTGGGTTTTTCCGAGTCCCGGCGGGGCGTACAGGAAGAGGGGGTTGTAAGCCTGCCCCGGTAGTTCGGCCACTGCAAGCGAGGCCGCGTGAGCGAGCTGGTTGCTGTCGCCGATGATGAACTGCTCGAAGCTGTAGCGCGGGTTGAGTGCTCCGGCCATCCCAGCTTCTGCACGTCGCATCTCGTGGGCATCCTTGCTCGAACGGTGCGGCTCGCTGGTCTGCTCCTCAGCCGCACTGGCCAATACGACCCGGGTTGCGGCGCCGAGGATGTTCCGCGCGCAGGTTTCGAGGATTCGCCCGAAGCGCGTGGAGACCCAAGCCTCGGTGGCCACCGGAGCCTGCACCAATAGAACCTCTCCGTCCCAGGCCTTGAGCTCCAGTGCGGCGAGCCAGATCTCGTACGTCGACTCGCCGACGACTCGCCGGAGCTCGCCGTGAATCGTTTGCCAAGCGGGTGTGGGCGCGGGTTGCGCTGGCAGCTCCAAGCGACTCCTTTCCCGGGAGTGTCGAGACAGAACGATTCGTGAGATCCTGGCGGTGGTCCGCTCGGCGCGGCGAATATACCAGCGGTGATCCGGCGCTAGGGGCCCTGAGAACGGGGTGTTGGCGCAAAGCGCGAGAAAAAGCGATCGCGGCCTGTCCGGCTCGTCCGAGTAGCCTGATAAGGGGTCGTATCCACCTTGCTCAGAGCGTCGCCTGGCGCTGCGTATACTGGAGCCGTCCCGCATCCGGGTTGTGAGCCAGTGAAACGCACCGAGCCATGAAACGCACCTACCAGCCGAAGAAGCGCAAGCGCGCCCGGACCCATGGGTTCCGCGGCCGGATGCGCACGCGCGCGGGGCGCTTGACGATCAAGCGACGGCGCGCAAAGGGCCGCAAGCGCCTGACCGTCTGATGCGCGTTGTGCCTGGCTCCGGGCCGCGGCCGGGACGCGCAAGGCTTTCGCGGAGCGCGGAGTTCGACCGCGTGTTTCGTCATGGACGGTCGCTCGCCGGTCGTGAGCTCGTCCTGTACGTGTTCCCGCGCGGAGCGGTCGGCTCCCGGCGTCTGGGGTTGTCGGTCTCCCGGAAGGTCGGTGGCGCGGTGGAGCGCAATCGAGTAAAGCGACTTCTACGTGAGGCATTCGCGCTCGAGAGCGCGCGGCTGCCGTCCGGTAGCGATGCGGTTGTGGTGGCCCGACAGGGCGCCAGGGATCTTGCGGAGCGCGAAGGCCTGGAGGGGATCCGAGCGGCACTGTCGGAACTGATCGACCGTGTCGTGGGATCCTCGGCACAGGATCAGAGCGCAGCCGAGCGCCCCGGTGAGCAGCGCTCCGAAGGGGCTCGGCAGTGAGATCGATGCGCGTTGCGGTCCTGATTCCCCTGCGGGCGTATCAACGCCTGCTCTCGCCCGTGTTCGGGTCGCGCTGCAAGTACTACCCTTCCTGCTCTGAGTACGCGGCGCAGTCGGTGCAGCGATTCGGCATACTGCGCGGGCTTGTCCTCGCCGGCTGGCGGGTGCTTCGTTGTAACCCGTGGAGTCACGGAGGGCTGGATCCGGTCGAGGATCAACGCCTGTTCAGACCCCAGGTCCACGCGTAGGGCTCCTGATCATGCTCGTCACCGCCAACATCTTCCAGCCGCTGATCGACGTTTTCCAGTCGGTCCTGATCTTCTACCACAACACGTTTGGAGGGTCGTGGGGCTGGTCGATCGTGCTCCTGACGATCTCCGTCCGGGCGGTGATGATCCCGCTGACGCTGAAGCAGTTCAAGTCGATGAGGGCTCTGCAGACGCTGCAGCCGGAGCTGAAGGCGATCCAGAACAAGTACAAGGACGATAAGCAGCGCCAGCAGCAGGAGTTGATGAAGTTCTATAAGGAGAACAAGGTCAACCCACTTGGTTCCTGCCTGCCGCTGGTTGCCCAGCTCCCAGTCTTCATCTCGCTGTTCTACATGCTTCGGAAGAGCCTGCGGATCGACATTTGCCCGCAGGTCCAGCCGCACATCACAGTTGCCGGCCATGCGGTCTACAGCACCTCGCACACGGTTATCTGTGGCCCCAACAACGGCGCCCAGTTCCTGTTCATCCCGGATTTGACCAACAAGGCCACGGGCGCTGTGCTGGTGGTTCTGATCCTGCTGTACGTCGGCACTCAGCTCGCGTCGAGCCTGATGATGTCGAGTCCGACGATGGACCAGACGCAGCGGAAGATCATGCTGTTCATGCCACTGCTGTTCGTGTTCTTCGTGATCAATTTCCCCGCCGGCGTGCTCGTGTACTGGATCACGACCAACACGTGGACGATGGCGCAGCAGTTCGTCGTAAAGAGACGCCTCGGACCCGTCGCGACGCCTGCGGTGGCGGGACCCGTGGTGGCCTCGAACGGTGGCGGGAGCAGTGGGACCAGCGGGAGCAGTGCGGGCTCCCGTGTCGGGAGCAAAGCTGGATCTGGAGCGGGCGGCTCGAAAGCTCAACCCAATGGCGCCGCCGACGGCGGCGGGGGGATCGGTGCGCTGCTGCGCAGCAAGGTGAAGCCGACTGAGAAAGAGAAGGCCGCGGCCGTCGGGGTCGCGGCGGACCGGGTTGCAGGCCCACCTCCACGTCCCCCGCGAAAAAAGAAGAAGCGCTCCGGACGCCGGAGGTAGCGTGGAGGCGCCGCTGAGCGACGCGGGTTCGCGGGTTCGCGAGTTGCTGCAGCGAATCGCCACCGCTGCGGGCATCGATGCCGCAGTCGAGATTCGCGAGGAGGCAGACTGCGTCACGGGGGAGTACGTCGGCGATGATCTGAGCGTGCTGATCGGTCGCCACGGACAGACGATCGACGCGATCCAGCACCTGGCCTACCGAATCGCGGTCGACCGGGACCAGGAGCGCAAGCGGGTCGTCGTGGATGCAGCCGGATATCGTGAGCGCCGCGCGGTTGCCCTGTGTGCCGCGGCTGATCAGGCGGCCGAGTCAGCGGTCAGTGATCACAAACCCGTATCCCTCGAAGCGATGAGCCCGTTAGAGCGCAAGATCATCCATGAGCACCTGAAGACACGCCACGACGTTGAGACCTACAGCGAGGGTCAAGAGCCGGCAAGACGACTGGTCGTGGCTCCCTTGGTCGACTGACTCCTGCGTTTCACGTTTTTATTGACGGTGAAACAGGGAGTGCTGTAAAACATCGGTTGTGAGCCCACTGACTGCGTTCGAGCGCGGCGTAGTGGTCGGCCTGTTGATCGGCGAGGGCTCGTTTGGCGGCGACGGTAAGCAGCCCCAGGTCACGCTTCGCATGCACGTCCGCCACGAGGCGCTGTTTCGCTGGCTGATCGGGCGCTTTCCGACGACCCGCCTGTATGGCCCCTACCACCACGGTGGACGCTCCTACTACCAGTGGATGGCACGAGGTCCCGCTCTGGTGCACGACCTTCTACCTGTACTTGAGGAGGACCTCCTACCTGTACTGGACGGTCATGCTGCGGGTCGACTGCAAGCGATGAGTGAGCGCTACGCGTCGTATATCGCGCGTGAACGTGACCGGCAGATCGACCGGGGAGATCACTCGACGTGACCGACCCAGGGCTCCCCAAGCACCGGAAGTCGATCGCTGTGAATGACGACCGGAAACGCCGTCAAGCGCCGGACTCGCATCGACTCAGGGAGATCGGGGAGCGCTATGGACTCTCGTCCGAGGCCGTGGTCCGACTCGACTTGCTGACCGAGCGTCTGGCAAATGATCCGTTTGCACCCACGGCGCTTCGCGGCCGCTCGGAGATCCTCGACGATCACCTGGCTGACTCACTCGTGGGTTTGGAGATCTCGGAAATGCGCGCCGCCGAGACGATCGCGGACCTCGGGGCTGGTGCGGGCTTTCCGGGGCTCCCTCTGGCGATCGCGCGTCCCGAGGCGAAGGTTGCGTTGGTCGAGAGCAATGGGCGCAAGTGCGCCTACATTGCCCGGGCCGCGCAAGCCTGCCGCATCGACAACGCCACCGTGATTCATGCCCGGGCCGAGGCATGGCCGGAGGGCCTCGAACGCTTCGACCTGATCATCGCTCGGGCGCTCGCTCCGCTCGCTGTCGTCGCTGAGTACGCCGCTCCGCTACTCAGGACCGGCGGTGCGCTGCTCGTGTGGCGGGGCAGGCGAGACAGCGAGGACGAAGCGGCGGGTGCTCGAGCCGCGTCGCAGCTCGGCCTCGAGCCGCGGGAGCCCCAGGCCGTTCATCCCTATGCGGGGGCGCTTCACCGTCACCTGCAGCTGATGTTGAAGGTCAGCCAGACGCCCGCCGGCTTCCCACGCCGACCCGG
>Ga0209839_10000073_pt1 | contig 41502 bp, 35 predicted proteins | sample OrgsoiDNA2013050_FD_185800 | JGI IMG/M metagenome (GOLD analysis project Ga0209839, IMG submission 185800) | Permafrost soil microbial communities from the Arctic, to analyse light accelerated degradation of dissolved organic matter (DOM) -... | ecosystem: Environmental > Terrestrial > Soil >... | reverse complement strand
CTCAAGCGGATCAGCGCCAGCGAGGAACCTGCCGAGGAACCAGCCAGCCTGTCAGAGGCCGCCTGATGGACCCCCGACGAACTTCCAGCCCTACCCACTAAGACAGGGCTGGGGAGTTAAGGGCGGCTGGCGGCTGTGAAAGGGGCCACGGTGTAGATCGACAAAGCAACGGAGGCCCGGTAGGACAGGGAAACCGACCAAGATCGCCCTGCTGCCAAAGGATCTCCATTGCGTGGTCAGTCTGCCATCCGCCTGCCAGCGAGACCGGCTACGCCCGCCGACTGTTGCACCTGCTCAAATGCCCGCTATCCCGCTGGAACAAAGCGGATCCCCGCCGCCCCGGGGCCACAGCACCCCGGTAACCAGCCTGACCATCACGGTCAGCGGCCAGGAGACCACGACTCAATCCGGGACACGCCGAGACCAGTGCTTGCCCGCCACACCCGACCCCTAACTACCGGCATTGCGGCTAACCCAGCACCCGGAGACCGGATCTGGCACCACGATCGCACCAGCCGGCCCGGCAAGCCTGCGGCCGACCGCGGGGCTGAGCGGCCGGAGAACTGGCCCCGCGCTGCCCACCTCCTCGCATTTCAGGTGCCGCCGGGCGGGAATGACCGCCTCGGCACGGCTGTCATGCGCACAACTTGTAACGAGGCCGCCCGAAACTCCTCCGGCGACGGAAGCCGCCGGGGGTGGCGGGTCCGCTCCCCCGGCGGCTTAATCGCCCACACCTAGCCCCGGCGCCGCACAGCGGTCTGGGCAGGCACGTGGCGTGCTTCACTCCCCGGAAGCACGCGGCAGGGAGACACCCTGCCAGCCGTTCAGGAAGCTGCGGACTTCACTCTCGCTGTACCGCCGGTGCCCGCCGGGGGTACGAATCGATGACAACTTGCCGCCCCGTGCCCACCGGGTGACGGTCTTGGGGTCCACGCGAAGCATCGCGGCGACCTCGGCCGGGGTAAGCAGGCGGTTGTCCGGCTTGATCTGGGTTCGCACGACTGCAGGTCCTCTCGCACTCGGGGGTAATGGTCAGGTAACAGAACGTGACGATGTACGAGCGTTACTGACCGAGAACGCTCTATCACAGGATGTCACATCCCCCTCGGATTTACTGACCTTCCGGCTAGGACGGGATAGAAATTCTCCCGCCACATCGGAATGTCTTTGGTAGCAGGACGCCGGGCGTGGTCCGGTGGTTTACTCGCGGAGTGTGTCGTAGCGAACACGCAATGTCGCAGTAATGTCGCACGCTACGTAACCAGGGGGAGACTGTCTGCCAATGACAGGCAATCCCCGAGCTCGGGGATAACGGCCGCAAAGGGGCGATAGGCGGCCAACGGCGCCGATGACGAGCTAGCCGGAGCACAGCAGCGATTCGGCGGGGTGACAACGGGGCCGACGCGTGGAAGATCGACCTGATGCTCGCGTTCCGGTCGGCCGCCCGGGCGGGCGGGAGCTAGCGCAGGTCGCCGTTGACCATTCCGGTGGTGGCCGCCGGCATCGTCACCAGGCCAAGTTCTGCCGGATTGCTCAGCAGCGGATGGCTAGGCAGCGCCCGGACGGTGTAGCCGAAGGGGCCCGGCTCGCCAAGTTCGGCCTGGCCGACATACCGGGCGACGCCGTCATGGCCGGGCTCGCCGTCTAGCACGAGGGTCCTGCGCACCGGGTTGAGGATCTCATCGGAATCCCCGGCCTGACCGTAGACCACCTCGACGGCCAGGTCGGCCGGCGATAGGTCGCCGAGCGCGATGCTGGCCCGGATGGTCAGGCGGCCGCCAGGGGTCAGGTCGCCGTCATCGGTCTCTACGTGCTCCACGCGCACGCCGGGCCAGGCCGCGGTGACGCGCTGCTTCCACACGGCGAGCCCGCGCGCACCGGCAAAGCCGCCCGCGCCGCCGCCGCCCGCGCCAACAGCCTCGCCGACGACCGCCAGGGCCGCCGACGACCGCGCGGCGGGCACGTACAGGTCCGTCACATACTGGCGGACCATCCGGGTGGCCTGAGCCTTCGGGCCGAGCGTCCGCAGGGTGTGGGCGACCATCTCCAGCCACCGGCGCGGCGCGCCGTCGCCGTCATGGTCGTAGAACAGCGGCGCCACGGACTGGCTGATCAGGTCGTAGAGCGCGGCGGCCTCGAGCTCGTCGCGACGGGCGGGATCGGTCACCCCATCGGCCGACGGGATAGCCCAGCCGTCGGCACCGTCGAACCACTCATCCCACCAGCCATCGAGCACCGACAGGTTGAGGCCGCCGTTCAGCGCGGCCTTCATCCCCGATGTCCCGCATGCTTCCAGCGGCCGCAGCGGGTTGTTGAGCCAGATGTCGCAGCCCTGTACGAGCGAGCGGGCCATCGCCATGTCGTAGTCGGGCAGGAACACGATCCGGTGCCGCACCCGGGGGTCGTCGGCGAACTTGACCATCTGCTGAATGAGCAGCTTGCCGCCCTCGTCAGCAGGGTGGGCCTTGCCGGCGATGACGATCTGCACCGGGCAATCCGGGTCCAGCAGCAGCTCGGTGAGCCGGACCGGGTCGTGCAGCATCAGGGTCAGTCGCTTGTAGGACGGGACGCGGCGGGCGAAGCCGATGGTCAGGACGTTCTCGCCGAGCACGCTGTCGATCCAGATGAGCTCGGCATCGGAGGCGCCGCGCTGCCGCCAGGACGCGCGCAGGCGCTGCCGGGCCTGCGCCACCAGCCTGGCCCGCAGCAGCCGCCGGATCTCCCAGACGCGGTCCGGATCGGCCGCGACACGGTCCCAGGACCGCGCGTCGTCGGCCAGGTCACCCGGCTGGCCGCCCTGGGCGAGGCTGAGGATCTCCGGTGCGACCCAGGTCGGCGCGTGCACGCCATTGGTCACCGAGCCGATCGGCACCTCCGCGGTGTCGAATCCCGGCCACAGGCCGGTGAACATCTCCCGGCTGACCTCGCCGTGCAGCACGCTGACGCCGTTGACCCGCTGGGCCAGGCGCATGCCCATGACCGCCATGTTGAACACTGCGGGATCGCCGCCGGGAAAGGTCTCGGCCCCGAGGGCCAGCACCCGCGCGAGCGGCAGCGCGCCCTCGGCGGACTGCCCGCTGAACTGGCGCTGGACCAGGTCCACCGGGAACCGGTCAATGCCGGCGGGTACCGGGGTATGGGTGGTGAAGACCGTGCCGGCCCGGCACACCTCCAGCGCCTCGTCGAAGGTGAGGCCGCGTTCGACGTACTCCCGGATGCGCTCCAGGCCGAGGAATCCCGCATGCCCCTCGTTGGTGTGGAAGACGTCGGGCTCCGCATGCCCGGTAACGGCGCAGTAAGCGCGAACCGCCCGCACGCCGCCGATGCCCAGCAGCAGTTCCTGGCTGAGGCGATGCTCGGTGCCGCCGCCGTAGAGCCGGTCGGTCACCTCGCGCAGGGACGGGTCGTTCTCCTCCACGTAGGAGTCGAGCAGCAGCAGCGGGACTCGCCCGACCTGGGCGATCCACACCTGCGCGGCCAGGGCCGCGCCATCGGCGAGGGCCACCCAGATCCGCACCGGCGCGCCGCTGCGGTCGCGCAGCAGGGTCAGCGGCAGGCCGTTGGGGTCGCTGGCCGGGTACCGCTCCGCCTGCCAGCCCTCGGCCGACAGTGACTGAGTGAAATAACCATGCCGGTACAGCAGGCCCACGCCGATCAGCGGGACGCCGAGATCGCTGGCGGCCTTGAGGTGGTCGCCGGCCAGGATGCCCAGCCCGCCGGAGTACTGCGGCAGGGCGGCGGTGATGCCGTACTCGGGCGAGAAGTACGCCACGGCCGCCGGCTCACCCCCGCCAAGGCTCGCACCACCAGGGCCAGCTTCGGCCAGCTCTCCCCCGGCCGCCTGGTACCAGCGCGGACCCGCGAGATAGTCGCGAAGATCGTCTGCCGCGTCGCCGAGCCGCCGCAGGAACTTCCGGTCCGTGGCCAGCTTGACCAGCCGGTCCTGCGACACCTGGGCGAGCAGCGCGACTGGCTCCCGGTCGGCGCTCTCCCAGGCCGCTGGGTCGATGGCGGCGAAGACCTCGCGGGTTTCCGCATGCCAGGACCAGCGCAGGTTGAGCATCAGGCCGCGTAGCGGGGCGAGCTGCTCGGGGAGCACCGGGTTGATAGTGAATCGGCGGATGGCTCTCACGTGCAGTGACCCTAACGCCACTTGGCGACCACCGTGAACCTAGGCCCCCATGCGGCCGGGCAGCCCTCAGGCAGGGCCCCCGGCCATCCTCAAGCGGCCTCCCGAGAGTCCCCGCGAGCCGTCTCAGGCGGCCCCGGCGCCGGAGGGGTTCGCGGGGCGTCGTGGATCATCGCAGGAGCTTTGGCCCATCCAGCCCGCTTTGCGGGCGCGGCGGCGGGTAGCTTTTGCAGAGTGATCGGCAGAATCCCCATCTTCGACGTACAGCCCGTTGTGCATTGCGGGCGCTACCCGGCTAAGGCGGTCCCCGGCGAGCAGGTCGAGGTAACCGCCACCGTGTTCCGTGAGGGACACGAGATGCTCGGCGCCGGGGTGGTCCTGCGAGATCCGCAGGGTCGCAACCAGCCGCACGTGCTCATGCGCGAACTGGTGGCGGGCACCGACCGCTACGGCGCGGAGGTCTGCCCGACCAGCGAGGGCCTGTGGCAGTTCCGGGTTGAGGCATGGGGCGATCCGATCGCGCGCTGGCACCACGACGCGGCCATCAAGGTGCCGATCGGCCAGGACGTGGACCTGATGTTCGCGGCAGGGGCGCTGCTGATGCGCCGGGCCGCGGCCAGCATCCGGATCGCCCGCGGCACGGCCCCGGCCCAGATCCACGCCGCGCGGGCCGCCCGGGTGATCCTGGGTGACCTGGCCCGCCAGCTCACCAACAACCAGATCCCGCCGCTGGAGCGGCTCGCGGCCGCGAGCCGGCCGCAGATCACCGAGCTGCTGCACCGGTTCCCGCTGCGGGACCTGCTGACCAGGTCCCGGTTCAGCCAGCTGATCGTGCACCGGCAGCGGGCACTGTACGGGTCGTGGTATGAGTTCTTCCCGCGCTCGGAGGGCGCCGTCGTCGACCCGGGCCGGCACCGGCCGCCGGAGTCCGGAACCCTGAAGACCGCCGCGGGCCGGCTGGACGCGGTCGCCGACCTGGGCTTCGACGTCGTCTACGTCCCGCCCGTGCACCCGATCGGCCGGGTCGCGCGCAAGGGCGCCAATAACACGCTCATCGCGGGTCCCGGCGATCCCGGATCGCCCTGGGCGATCGGCGCCGCCGAGGGCGGCCATGACGCCATCCATCCCGACCTCGGGACGCTCGCCGACTTCGACGCCTTCGTCGCCCGGGCCAGCGAACTCGGCCTGGAGGTCGCCATGGACCTCGCGCTGAATGCGGCGCCCGACCATCCGTGGGTCACCGAGCATCCGGAGTGGTTTTCCACCAAGGCCGACGGCACGATTGCCTATTCCGAGAACCCGCCCAAGAAATACCAGGACATTTACCCAATTAACTTTGACAATGACCCCGCCGGCATTTATGCGGAAGTTCTCCGGATCGTCCGGCACTGGATGGACCACGGCGTCAGGATTTTCCGGGTGGACAATCCGCATACCAAGCCGCTGCCGTTCTGGGAGCGCCTGCTGGCCGAGGTGGCGCGAACCGACCCGGACGTGCTCTTCCTGGCCGAGGCATTTACCCGGCCGGCGATGATGAACGCCCTGGCCGCCATCGGGTTCCACCAGTCCTACACCTACTTCACCTGGCGCAACGGCTCGGACGAGATCACCGAGTACCTGCGCGAGCTGGCCGGCCCGGCGTCGGCCTACCTGCGGCCGAACTTCTTCGTGAACACGCCCGACATCCTGAGCGAGTACCTGCAGCACGCCGGCCTGCCCGCATTCCGGGTCCGCGCGGTGCTCGCGGCCATGCTGGCGCCGTCCTGGGGCGTCTACTCGGGCTTCGAACTCGGCGAGAACCTCCCCGTGGTGCCCGGCAGCGAGGAGTACCTGAACTCGGAGAAGTACGCCTTCCGACCGCGGGACTGGGACCGCGCGCGCCAGCTGGGGCTGAGCATCGCCCCGTTCCTGGCCAGGCTCAACGCGATCAGGCGAGCCCACCCCGCGCTGCGTCAGCTGCGAAACCTGCGTTTTCACTACCCGGACCAGCCGGGGATACTCTGCTTCTCGAAAAGCGTTGGCGCGACCTCGCCGGGAGCCGTCGACGGGGATACCGTAATTATCGTGGTAAACCTCGATCCGAATCAGCCGCAGGAGGCTACTGTCTGGCTCGACGGCGCGGCCCTCGGCCTTGATGTCGGCGCAGGCTTCCTCGTCACCGACGAGCTCACCGGTGCCCAGCACTGGTGGGGGCAGGAGAACTACGTCCGGCTCGACCCTGGCGTGACGCCCGCGCATATCTTCACCGTTTCGGCATAACAGACGTATAACGCATAACAGACACATAACACGGTCACCGCCGCGCCACCGCCGGCGCGTAGCGTCACGCTGCCGCCGGTCGCGCGGATATACGAAGCAACCCAACGAACGCAAGCAGGAGAACTGCGTGATGCAGCCCACGCATGAGCCGCAGCCCGGGTCGCCGCTGCCCGAGTTCCGCGCTGGATCGGGAGCCGTCCCGACGGAGCCGGTGCCCGACTCCTTCTCGTTTGACAAGCCGCGAGATCCGCAGTGGTACAAGCGGGCGGTCTTCTACGAGGTTCTCGTCCGGGGATTCCAGGACGCCACTGGCGACGGCACCGGCGACCTGCGCGGGCTGGTGTCCCGGCTGGACTACCTGCAATGGCTGGGCATCGACTGCATCTGGCTGCTGCCCATCTTTGACTCGCCGCTGCGAGACGGCGGCTATGACATCGCCGACTTCACCGCGATCTTGCCCGATTACGGCACGATCGGGGATTTCGTCGAACTGGTGGAGGGGGCGCACGAGCGCGGCATCCGCGTCATCGCCGACCTGGTCATCAATCACACCAGCGACGCCCATCCCTGGTTCCAGGCGTCCCGGACGGATCCAGACGGCCCGTTCGGCGATTTCTACGTCTGGTCGGACACCGACGACCGCTACGCCGACGCGCGGATTATCTTCGTCGACACCGAGCAGTCGAACTGGAGCTACGACCAGGTCCGCGGCCAGTACTACTGGCACCGGTTCTTCTCTCACCAGCCCGACCTGAACTACGAGAACCCCAAGGTCCAGGACGCCATCCTGGAGGTGCTGCGGTTCTGGCTGGATCTCGGCATCGACGGCTTCCGACTGGACGCGGTGCCCTACCTGTACGAGCGGGAGGGCACCAACTGCGAGAACCTCAAGGACACGCACGAGTACCTCAAGCGGGTCCGGGCCGAGGTCGACCGGCTCTATCCCGACCGGGTGCTGCTGGCCGAGGCCAACCAGTGGCCGGCCGACGTCGTCGAGTACTTCGGTGACCCCAGCGTCGGCGGCGACGAGTGCCACATGGCGTTCCACTTCCCGCTGATGCCGCGCATCTTCATGGCCGTGCGCCGGGAGCAGCGCTACCCGATCTCCGAGATCATGGCCCAGACCCCGGCGATCCCCTCGGGCTGCCAGTGGGGGATCTTCCTGCGCAATCACGACGAGCTGACCCTGGAAATGGTCACCGACGACGAGCGTGACTACATGTACGCCGAGTACGCCAGGGACCCCCGGATGAAGGCCAACATCGGGATCAGGCGCCGGCTGGCCCCGCTGCTGGACAACGACCGGAACCAGCTGGAGCTGTTCACCGCCCTGCTGCTGTCGCTGCCCGGCTCGCCGGTGCTTTACTACGGCGACGAGATCGGGATGGGCGACAACATCTGGCTCGGTGACCGGGACGGCGTCCGCACGCCCATGCAGTGGACCCCGGACCGCAACGCCGGCTTCTCCCGTTGTGACCCGGCCCGCCTGTACCTTCCGGTGCTGATGGACCCGATTTACGGATTCCAGGCGCTCAACGTCGAGGCGCAGGAAAAGAGCACGGGCTCGCTGCTGCACTGGACCCGGCGCATGATCGAGATCCGCAAGCGTCACCCAGTCTTCGCGCTGGGTAACTATGACGAGCTGGGCTCGTCCAACCCCAGCGTCCTGGCCTATGTGCGAGAAACTGAGCTGGCATCATCGAGCGCAGCCGACCGGATACTGTGCGTTAACAATCTGTCGAGGTTTCCGCAGCCGGTGGAACTGGACCTCCGGCGGTTCAGCGGCTCGACTCCGGTCGAGTGCATGGGCGGCGTGACGTTCCCGCGCATCGGGGAGCTCACCTACCTGCTGACGCTACCCGGGCATGGTTTCTACTGGTTCGTCCTGCAACCGCCGACAGATCAGTAACGGGCCCAGCCGCCGGAACCGCCGGTGCTGAACCGATAGGCGCTTCGGGGCGATACAAGGGCATGGGACCGACGACGCAGCAGCCCGACCGCCATCAGCTTGCCCAGCGTGCCCGGCTGGCTCCTCGCCTGGCCGGCGCGGTGCTGCTGGCGGTGACCGGGGCGATCCACCTGGACCTGTACCTGACGGGCTACCGGCACATCCCGACGATCGGCCCGCTGTTCCTGCTGCAGATCATCGCCGCGTTTGTGCTGGCGATCGCGGTGGCGGTGGTGCGCGGACCGCTGGCGGCCGCGGCGGGAGCCGGGTTCGCGATCTCGACCCTGGGCGGCTACCTGCTGACGGTGTGGGTGGGCCTGTTCGGCTTCCAAGAGGTCGCGACGACCGCCGGCATCGTCGCGGGGGTGGTCGAGGTGGCCGCGTTCGGCGTCCTGGCCTATGCGGCGCTGGCCAGCCTGCGGGCCGGCGCATCCTCGGCGCTGCCCGGCGGGGCGGCCCTGGCCCAGGCCCTGCCCGGCGGGGCGGCCGTTACGGTTGCCGCGCTGTCGGCCGTGGCCCTGGTGGTGCTGGGCGTGTCGGTGGGCACCGCTAACGGGGGCGCGACGGGATCGGGCGGCGGGGCCGCCGCGGCCGGCTCCGGGGCCATCGTCAAGGTCGTGATCAAGAACTTCATGTTCACCCCGGACAACCCCGACGTCCGGGCCGGCGAGCGGATCGAGGTCATCAACGAGGACTCGGTCGCCCACTCGCTGACGGCCGGGCCGGCGGCGGCGGACAACAACCTGTTCACCACGGGCCTAGTGGGCGCGAACCAGACGAAGATCATCGCCGCGCCGAAGAAGTCCGGGATGTACCCCTTCTACTGCACGGTGCATCACTTCATGACCGGCATGATCATCGTCGGCAAATAGCCGCGCCGACGCGCCGATTTAGCGCGGTTCCGCCCGTTAGGATTGACCCCTCCGGGACGTGGCTGGCTCTTTGGCGCATGTGTGACAGAACGTGATGGTTCGCTGCGCCTTCCTCGGGGAGTACTACCGGATCGGGACTAAGGGGAAGGGAGCGAGCGCCGCGATGACCGTCGACCCTCTGACTCTCCCAGAGCTGCTGACGAGGTGGTTGCCGACGCAGCGCTGGTATTCGGGCAAGGACGCCCCCATCGGCAGCCTCGCCATTACCTCCGATATCACCCTCGGCTCGGGCGATCCGGAGCTGCGGCACCTGATCCTCACCGTGGCCCAGGGCGGCCAGACCGCCAGCTACCAGCTCCTGGTCGGGCTGCGCAGCAGCGTTCCCGAAGGGCTGCGGCACGCGGTCATCGGGCGGCTCCCCGACGGGCTGACCGCCTACGACGCCCTGCATGACCCGGAGCTGAGCAGCCGCCTGCTGCACGACATCGCCGACCAGCGCAGGATCGGCCGCCTGGTCTTCGAGCGCGAGCCGGGCGTGTCGTTCGGGTCCTGGCCGGGCGCGCGCGTCATCGCCGCCGAGCAGAGCAACACCAGCGTCGTCTTCGGCGAGGCCGCCATCCTCAAGGTGCTGCGGCGGCTGTTCCCGGGCGCGAATCCCGACCTGGAGGTCGCCGCGGCCCTGGCTCGGCTCGGCTCGGTCCGGGTGGCGCCGCCATACGGCTGGATCGAGACCAGGGTCGACGGTGAGCCGATGCTGCTGGGAGTGCTCTCCCGGTACCTCGCCCGCGCGAGCGACGGCTGGTCCCTGGCCGCCGCGAGCATCGGGAGACTGTCCGCGCAGCATGGCGACTACGGCCGGGAGTACCTGATGGCCCCGGTGCCGCGGGCTGGCCCGGGGCATCCGGCGGCCAACTTCGCGCAGGAGGCGCACCTGCTCGGCCGCGCCACCGCGGAGCTGCACGCCGACCTGGCCAACGCCTTCGGGACGGAGCAGCTGACGCAGCGCCAGCTGGCGCAGCTGGCCGAGCAGATGACCGACAAGTTCACCCGCGCCGCCGCCGCCGTTCCCGAGCTCGCCGCCTACGCCGACAAGATCCGGGCGAGCTATGGCGACCTGGCCGGTCTCACGACGCCGGTGACCATCCAGCGAATCCACGGCGACTACCATCTGGGCCAGGTGCTGCGCACCGAGGACGGCTGGGTGGCCCTGGACTTCGAGGGCGAGCCGGTGGTGCCGCTCGCGCAGCGCACGGGGCTATACCCGCCGCTGCGCGACGTCGCCGGCATGCTGCGTTCCTTCGACTACGCTGCGCGCCACCAGCTGCTCGGGCATCCGGATGCCAAGCAGCTGCACGGCCCGGCAGACATCTGGGTGGACCAGTGCCAGCAGGCGTTCTGCGCGGGGTACGCTCGCGCGGGCGGCCTTGACCTGGAGGCCAGCTCCGTCATGCTGCGGGCCCTGATGCTGGAGAAGGCGGTGTACGAGGTGGAATACGAGGCGCGGCACCGCCCGTCCTGGCTGAGGATCCCGCTCGACTACATCGCCGCGGCCTGATGACCGGGCCCGCCGGTCGGCAGACCGATCCGGCCAGCGCCGGTCGGCAGACCGATCCGGCCAGCGCCGATCCGGCCGGCGGCGATCCGGTCAGCCGCGGCGTCATCGAGGCGATCGTCGCCGGGATCTATCACGACCCGCATGCGGTGCTCGGCGCCCACCCGGGCCCGGACGGCGTGACGATCCGGGCCCTGCGGCCGCTCGCGGCTTCGGTGACCGTCGTGCTGCCCGACGGCACCCGCGAGGCGATGAGCCATGTGCACGAGGGGGTCTTCTCGGTCACGCTGCCGGCTTGCGTGGCGAAGCCCGGGGAGGCGCCCGACTACCGGTTGGCCGTCAGCTACGCCGACGGCGTGGAGACGGTGAGCGACGACCCGTACCGGCACCTGCCGACCGTGGGCGAGATCGACCTGCACCTCATCGGGGAGGGTCGGCACGAGGCGCTGTGGCAGGTGCTCGGCGCCCAGGTCAAGGGCCCGGCCGGGACCTCCTTCGCGGTCTGGGCGCCGAATGCGCGCGGCGTCCGGGTGATCGGCGAGTTCAACCACTGGAACGGCCGCGCGCACCCGATGCGATCGCTGGGCGGCTCCGGCGTCTGGGAGCTGTTCATCCCCGGCGTGGCGGCCGGGATGATCTACAAATATGAAATCTGCGGGCCGGACGGGGTCTGGCGCGCCAAGGCTGACCCGATGACCGCCCTCGCCGAGCGGCCGCCGGCCACCGCGTCGGTGGTGTTCGAGTCCGCCCACGAGTGGGGCGACGGCGACTGGCTGGCCAGCCGCGCGGCCGCCGACGTACTGACCAGCCCGATGAGCATCTATGAGGTGCACATCGGTTCGTGGCGACCGGGGCTGTCCTATACCGAGCTGGCCGATCAGCTCGCCGCCTACGTCACCGAGCTGGGCTTCACCCACGTGGAGTTCCTGCCGGTGGCCGAGCATCCGTTCGGCGGATCCTGGGGCTACCAGGTCACCTCGTATTACGCGCCGTCCGCGCGGTTCGGCTCGCCCGATGATTTCCGGTATCTCGTGGACCGGCTGCACCAGGCCGGCATCGGCGTGATCGTGGACTGGGTCCCCGCTCACTTTCCCCGCGACAGCTGGGCGCTGGCCAGGTTCGACGGCACCCCGCTGTACGAGCACCCCGATCCCCGGCGCGGTGAGCATCCCGACTGGGGCACGCTGATCTTCAACTACGGCCGCAACGAGGTCCGCAACTTCCTGGTGGCCAACGCCATCTACTGGCTGCAGGAGTTCCACATCGACGGGCTGCGGGTGGATGCCGTGGCGTCCATGCTCTACCTGGACTACTCCCGCAAGGACGGCGAGTGGGCGCCCAACTCGCTCGGCGGCCGCGAGAACCTGGAGGCGGTGGCCTTCCTGCGCGAGGTGAACGCCACGTGCTACCGGCTGGTCCCCGGCATCACGATGATCGCCGAGGAATCGACCGCGTGGCCGGGCGTGACCAGGCCGGTGCACCTGGGCGGGCTCGGCTTCGGCCTCAAGTGGAACATGGGCTGGATGCACGACACGCTCGCCTACCTCGCGCGCGATCCGGTCTATCGCAGTTACCACCATGACCAGATCACGTTCTCGATGATCTACGCCTACAGCGAGAACTACGTGCTGCCGCTGTCGCACGACGAGGTGGTGCACGGCAAGGGCTCGCTGCTGCGCAAGATGGCCGGCGACGAGTGGCGGCAGTTCGCCGGGCTGCGCTCGCTGCTGGCCTATATGTGGGCCCACCCCGGCAAGCAACTGCTGTTCATGGGGTCGGAGTTCGGCCAGGGGGACGAGTGGTCACAGGAGGCCGGGCTGCAATGGCACCTGCTCGACTACGACACGCATCGGGGCGTGCAGCGGCTGGTCACCGACCTCAACCAGGTCTACGCCGCCCAGCCGGCGCTGTGGCGGCAGGACACCACGCCCGCGGGCTTCAGCTGGATTGACGCCAACGACACGGCCGGTAACGTGCTGTCGTTCGTCCGCCTGGCCGGCGATCTCGCCGCGGCCCCGACCGGCGAGTCCCCGGCCGACGGCGTCGTGGCCTGCATCGTCAACTTCTCCGCCGAGCCGCATGAGGGCTACCGGGTCGGCCTGCCGCGGGCAGGCCGGTGGCGGGAGCTGATCAACACCGACTCCGCCATCTATGGCGGCAGCGACGTGGGCAACCTGGGCGGCGTGAAGGCGGTCGACGAGGCCTGGCACGGCATGCCCGCTTCCGCGATCATCACCATTCCGCCGCTCGGCATGGTCTGGCTCGCCCCGGAGTCGCAGCCGTAGCCGTAGCCCAGCAGCCCCAGCCCGACCCCAGCACCCCAGCAGCCCTAGCCCTGGCAGCCGCAGCAGCCCCAGCCCTGGCAGCCGCAGCTCTCTGTTTTCCATGATCACTATCGTTTTCGCACATAGTGCTGGCGGGTTCAAGGGGTCGTCGCAACCTGGCTGGGCAGCGGCCCTTGTTCCGCTGGCCGTCTTGAGGTACCTGTGCCGGATGCGGGGTGCTGCGCGGCGGCCGGGGGGCAGGCCGGGCCAGCGACGCCCCTTCGGCACGGCGCGACGGCGAGGCCCTTGCGCAACGTCAGACGGTCGGCTAACGGTCGCCCTGGGCATCGCCGGGCACTTACGGTCGCCCCGGGCATGGCTTCGGGCTGCGCCGGAACCCGGCCGCCGGTGATCACTACCGTTTCGCCCCGTTATGTGGAAAACGGTGGTGATCATGAGGTATGCGGAGTGCGCGGGGCATTCAGGATGTCGCCGAGGATGGCGATGGCCTCGCTGATCTCGGTGGGCCTGGTCGCGGCGTAGCCCAGGACGAGCCCGGGCTGGCCGACGCGCTGGCTATGCCACGACAGCGGCTGCACCTTGACGCCGCGGGCCAGTGCGGCGGCCGCGAGGTCGGCATCGGCGAAATCGCTGTCGAAGGTGATCATCAGGTGCAGTCCCGCCGCGGCACCGTGCACGGTCGCGCCGGGCAGGTAGGCCGCGATCGCATCGATCATGGCGTCCCGGCGGCGGCGGTGACGGCCGCGCAGGAAGCGCAACTGGCGTTCCAGCTCGCCCGATTCCATCAGCCGGGCCAGCACGAGCTGCGGGAGTGCGGCGTTGCCAAGATCGGCGTTCCGCTTGGCGGCCACCAGGGCATCGGCGTACCTCGGCGGCGGGATCAGCCATCCCACGCGTAGCGCGGGAGCGAGCAGCTTGGAGACGCTGCCGGTGTAGCAGACGTGCTCGGCCAGCATCGATCGCAGGGCGGCGACCGGCGGCCGGTCGTAACGGTGCTCGGCGTCGTAGTCGTCCTCGATGATCAGGCCGCCGCCACCCGCTGCCCAGCCCAGCAGCTCGCGGCGCCGCTGGCCGTCGAGCACCACGCCGGTCGGAAACTGATGGGCCGGGGTTAGCATGACCGCCGCGGCGCCACTGTCGCGTAGCTCGTCCACCCGCAGGCCGCCGGAGTCGACGGGAACCGGCGGGGTGTCTAGCCGCCAGTTGCGCAGGTGCTGGCGGACGCCGAGCGATCCGGGTTCCTCCACCGCCACCGCGGTGATTCCGTCGCGGCGCAGCACCTGCGCGATGAGTCCGAGGGCCTGGGACACGCCGGCGACAATGATCACCTCGCTCGGGTCCGCCCGGATCCCGCGATTACGGGCGAGCCAGCCAGCGACGGCCAGGCGCAGCGCCGGCGTCCCGCGCGGATCCCCGTATCCCAGGTCGGCCGAGGAGAGGTCACTGAGTACCGCCCGCTCGGCGCGCAGCCACGCCGCCCGCGGGAACGAGGCAAGGTCGGGCACGCCGGGCGACAGGTCGATCCGCGCGGAAACCGCTCGCAGCGAGTCGAACACGTCGCCACCGGGCATGGCGGCGAACACGGTATTTGCCGCCGACGCACGGGCCGCCGACGCACTTGCCGCCGACGCACTTGCCGCCGACGCACTGGCCAGCGGCGCACTGGCCAGCGGCGGGGGGCCCGCGACCGCGGGCGGGCGCGGGGCCGGCATCGGGGTGGGAGCGGCGACGACGGTCGTCCCGCCGCGGCCGCGGCCAGCGACGTGCCCGTCCTCGCTCAGCCGCTGGTAAGCCTCGGTAACCACGCCGCGAGAGATCCGCAGGTCCGCAGCCAGGACCCGGCTGGCTGGCAGCACGGCGCCGACTGGCAGGCGCCCGTCCGATATCGCGAGCCTGAGCTGGCGGGTCAGCCAGTCGGCCAGCCCGCGAGCAGGCGCATCGGTGGCGGTCAGCTGAAGGAAGTCCGAGCCTGTAGTTATGGACCTCTCTGCTTGGTCATGTTTGGACCTACTCATCGGACCATTGTGGCGGCAGGCTTCAGTCATGGACCCAGCGACGGCGGCTTACGTGCACGGGTACTCACGGCATGAAGGCCGTCGGCTGAGCGACCAGGCGGACACCCTGGCCGGGTTGCTACAGGCCGGCACGGCCTATCCCGCCGGGGCCAGGGTGCTGGAGGTCGGCTGCGGAGTCGGCGCGCAGACGGTGCACCTGGTCGCCGCCAGCCCGCAGGCACGAATCGTGGCGATCGATGTCTCCGACGACTCGCTGGCCCGGGCCCGGGCACGGGTCAGCGCCCAGGCTCCCCGCACGGGAGTGGAATGGCGCCGCGCCGACCTGTTCGACCTGCCGTTCGCCGACGCGGCGTTCGATCACCTGTTCGTGTGCTTTGTCCTGGAGCACCTACCGGACCCCGCGCGGGCCCTCGCCGGGCTGCGGCGGGTGCTGCGGCCGGGCGGCACCATCACCGTGATCGAGGGCGACCACGGATCGGCGTTCTTCCACCCCGATAGCCCGCAGGCCCATGCCGCGATCGGCTGCCTGATCCGGTTGCAGCATGCCGCGGGCGGGAACGCCCTGCTGGGCCGACAGCTGCAGCCGCTGCTGGCGGCCGCCGGTTACCGCGATATCGTCGCCCGCCCGCGGACGGTCTACGCCGACCAGACGCGGCCCGCCCTGGTCGAGGGCTTCACCCGCAACACGTTCATCGCCATGATCGAACCGGTCCGGGACGACGCCCTGGCCGCGGGCCTGATTACCGCGGCGGCCTGGGACCGGGGCATCGCCGACCTGCGCCGGACCGCGGCTTACGGCGGGACGTTCCACTACACGTTCGTCAAGGCGGTCGCCGTGAACCCGCCGGCCACCGCGAACCCATCGGCCGGCGACCCCGCGAGCAGCCCCGCGGCCACCGACCCGGCGAGCGACACCGCCGCCACCGACACCGCCGCCACCGACACCGCGGCGACTGGCGCGGCGAGCAGCGCCGACGCCTGGCAGCTGAGATCATCCGTAGGCGCTGACACCGAGCCGGATGGCCAGGGCCAGGCCGCAGACCCCGACGAAGACGCGAAGCCCGCGGGCGGGCAGCCGGCGCACTAGCCACGGGCCGACCCAGCCGCCGATCAGGAAGCCCGCGGCCAGCGGCACCACCGCCGCCCACCGGACCGGCCCGAAGATCGCGAACCCGATTCCAGCGACGGCATTGGCCAGGCTCGAGACCACGTTCTTCACGGCGTTGGTCCTGGCCAGCGACTGCTGAAGCATGCGGATCAGCACCGCGAGCAGCAGGATGCCGCCGGCCGCGCCGAAGTATCCGACGTACACCGCGACAGTGAAGGTCGCCAGCCTCGGGAGCCACCCGCGCTCCCCGTCGGTAACGGTGGCGGCGCCGGCGGGTTTCCCCGAAGCGCCGACGACCGGCGCGGGAGCCGACGGCACCGGGGCGGGCGGACGGAGAATCACTACGGAGCCCAGAGCGATCAGCGCGGGTGCGGCGTACACGAAGGTCCGGGACGGGGTCAGCAGCAGCAAGGCCGCGCCGACGCCGCCACCCGCGGCGGTCAGCAGCCCGAGCCGGAGCACCCGGCGTCCCTGGCCGGCCAGTTCCGGCCGCGAGCCGGCCGCCGCGCCGATTCCGGTGAACATCAGCGCCACGGTGTTCGTCACATTCGCGCTGACCGGCGGCAGCCCCAGGGCCAGCAACGCCGGATAGGACACGATGGAGGCCAGGCTCGCCACGGTGCCGACGATCCCCGCGAGGGCTCCCACCCCCAGCAGCGCCAGCAGTTCGGCGGGCGTGCTCACATCGCGTCCTTCCGGGCTCAGTCAGGGCTTGCCGGGCACGGCGGAGAGCTAGGTCACCGGCACGATCCCGGCCGCGACGATCTGCCCGTCCTCGATCCGCAGCACGCCCATCGTCCCTTGCGGCTGGCTGCGCCGGTCCGTGGGCGAACCCGGGTTGAAGATCCGCACGTCGCCGTCGGACTCGGTCAGCGGGATGTGCGAGTGGCCGAACACCACGAGCCGGGCGGCCGGGAACTGGCGGCGCAGCCGGGTCAGGCGGCCGGACCGGGCCCCGCTGTCGTGGATCATCGCCACCGGCAGGCCGGCGAGATCAAGTTCGAGGACCGGCGGCGCGCCCCAGGCCGCGACGTCGGGGCCATCGTTATTGCCGCGAACCACCCGGACCGGCGCGTAGTCGCTCAGTTCATCCAGCACGGCGGCGGTGCAGACATCTCCGGCGTGCAGGATCAGGTCCGCTCCGCGCAGCCGCGCGGCGACCGCGGGCGGGCACGATTTCCACCGCCGCGGCGCATGCGTATCGGACAGCACCACCACCTGCACGCCACCATCCTGCCGGGCGCGCCGCCCGCGCCACGCACCGACTGCCTGACGCTGGAGGTCCCCGCCACGGCCTGCCGCCAGAATATGCACGTTGCACATGTAAGGTATGGTGAGGTACCCTACATGTATGGTAAAGACATCCGTATACCTGCCTGATGACCTCAAGGAGCGCCTGGCGCAGGCATCCAGGGTCTCCGGTGAGTCGGAGGCCCGCATCATCCGCAGCGCGCTGGAGCAGTGGTTGGCCGGACTACTGCCTCGGCCGACACCGCATTGGGGCACTATCAATTTCGATGACCCTGACCTGCCTTACAAGGTGGACGAGGTCCTGGCCGAGGGGTTCGGCGAGCAGTGATCATCTGTGATACAAGCGGGCTCCTTGCCGCCTACACAGCTGGCGAACAACATCAAGAGCGGGTCATCGAGCTGCTCAAGGACGATCCCGGCCCGCTAGTCCTGTCCCCATTCGTGCTCGCCGAGTTGGACTACATGGTGCACCAGAGGGCGGGGCTCGGGCACGAACTCAATGTCCTCAGCGACGTCGCCCAGGGCGTCTACAATCTCGCCGACTTTAGCCGGAGCGACATAGGCGACGCAGCCGCCGTCGTAGGACGCTATGCCGATATGCGCATCGGCCTGGCCGATGCCTCGATCGTCGTCCTGGCGGCCCGGTACCAGACCACTCGGCTGCTGACCTTTGACGAACGTCACTTTCGCGCGATCAAGCCCCTGCACGCCGAGGCGTTCACGATCCTGCCGGCCGACTGCTAACTGCCCCAGCGACTCCACGGCATGCTCCCCCGACCGCGATCTATCGGCGATGCCGGCTGGCTCCTCGCCCCTTCAGCCCACCGGACATTAGCGGCGACTGCGGTGATCTGTAGCGTGCAGGCCGCGGCGTGTCCATTATTGGAACAACCCCGGGCTCCGCGACAGCAGTGCGCGCGTAGGCGCCGGGAACGGGACGAACGGAGGCGGAAGCGCATGCACGGGGACGGCGGGGGCGGCGGGGGCGGCGGCGGCGCCGTGGTCGCACGCATTGTGCTCGGCCTGGTCGTGCTGGTGGCGATCGCGGTGGTCGTCATCGGGATCGCCAGCAAGCTCTTACACGGCCGGCTCTAGCGCGGCGACAGGGGGCATAGCGACACCGGGCCCATCCCAGCGCACGTGCAGGGCGGGCGGCTTGCGGAAAACGAGGCCGCGCGGGCTGCTGCGCTGGTCCGGATCCAGCCGCAGTCCCGGCAGCCCGTCGAGCAGGGCCGTGATCGCGGCGCGGGTTTCCATCCAGGCCAGCTGAGCGCCGACGCAGTAGTGCGGGCCGAGCGCGAAGCCCAGGTTCTGCCGCGCGTTCGGCCGCTGGAGGTCGAACCGATCCGGATCGGGGAAGAACACCGGATCCCGGTTGGCGCCCGCCAGCGAGACGACCACTAGGTCGCCGGGGCGAATATCCACCTGGCCTAGCCGGATGTCTGCCGTGGCGAACCGGTCCACCACCGCGGCGGCGGGCTCCAGCCGGAGCGACTCATCGACGGCCCCACCGAGCAGGGACCGGTTGGCCAGCACCGCACGGGCCTGAGCCGGGTCTCCGAGCAGGTGCAGGACGGCGTTGCAGATCATGCCCTCCGTCGTCTCGATGCCGCCGAACAGCATGACGGCGGCATTCGACACGATCTCGCTGAGGCTCAGCCCGGCCGTGGCGGCCGCGACGGCGAGCAGCGACGACGCTCCCGGCTTGCTGATGGCGGCCTCGAGCGACGCCCGCAGGTTGTCGAACGCGGCTGCGGCGGTCGGCGGTACCTGCGGGCCGAGGCCATCGCCGCTGGCCGCCGTCAGCGCGGAGACGCCGGCCACGATCGCGTCGTACCAGGACAGCAGGGTGGCCGGGTCGGTGTCGCCGAGGCCGAGTACCTCCCCCATGACCGCCGCCGCCAGCGGGCCGGCCAGCGCGCGCCGCAACTCCGCTCCGCCGTCCGGGGACAGCCCGGTGACCAGGCGCGCCGCCTCATTCGCGGTGAACGCGGCCAGCCCTGCGCTGACGTCGCCGCGCCGGAGCGCACGAGCGAACGGGTCGCGGTGCCGGCGGTGCTCGGGCCCGTCCAGCGACAGCATGCTGGGCCCGACCAGCCGGGCGGTGGTGAACCGCGGATCATCGACGGTGAACCCGCGGGCATCGCGCAGCACTTGCTCAGCGAGGTCGCGCCTGGTCACCAGCCAGCCGCCGAGGACGGGCAGCCAGGAGACGGGCTCGGCCGGGCGAAGCCCGCGCAGCACCGGGTGCGGATCGTCGGCCAGCTCCGCGATGGTCACCGCGGCCCCCAGCGGAAATGCCGCGTCGGGCGGCGCTGTCATCAGGATGGCCCCAGCAGGTCGGTCAGCCAGCGCGGGCCGGTCACCAGCGCCCCGGCGGCCTGGCACCGTGACCGCAGTTCCCGGTCGGCGGTGACCACGAGCCGGCGGCCCGCCGGTTTCCCGGCCTGTTCGGTGATCGTGTCATCTCCGGAGCCCGGCGCGCAGACGATGCGCAGGCGTTCCTCGCCGACGCTCTCAACCACGGGGGCCGCGCCCACCCGTGCGGCACCCTCAACCGCGGTGTCGGCCGCCCTGCGCGCCTGGCCCTCCAGCACCACGACAAACTCCGGAAACCAGCGAGCCGGCGCCGGCAGCCGTAGCGCTGCCGGGAACTCGGTCACGCCGCGGGCCGCCAGCGCGGCCACGCCCGTGACGAGCCGCCGGGCGGCACCCACCCGGTCTCGCCACCAGCCGTCTGGCCGTGAGCCGACCACGTTGGCGGCATCCACGATCACGGTCAGCGGCCGCAGGCCCTCGCGCAGCTCGGCCCAGTGCGCGGCCAGTCCCGGGTGCAGTTCCAGGTCAGCCGCAGCGGCCGCCGCTACCCAGGCCACATCGTCGGTCTCCTCGCTGGCCGGGTACGCCTCGAACGGGGCCACGGCGCTGGCGAACACCGTGTGGTATGCCCAGCCGCCGTGGTCGTCGGCGTAGATTCCGCGCACCACCATGGCGTCGGGCGGAACCGCGCATTCCTCGGCGGCCTCGCGCAGCGCCGCCGCCACCGAGGACTCGTGGCTGTCGGCTGCCCCGCCCGGCAGGCCCCAGGTGCCCCCGTGGTGGCTCCATCCGACCCGGCGCTGCAACAGGATCGCCGTGCTGCCGGGGTCACCGGGGTTGCCCACGTTGCCCACGTTGCCCGGGTCGCCCGGGCCGCCGGCATAGGCCAGCAGCCCGGCCGCGCCGAACTTTCCCCAGTGCCGGTGACCTAGGGCGCAGTTAACCCAGCCGTTCCCATCGCGACTTGCCATCGACGCCGACGATAGCCTGAGCGTATGCCGGAGCCGATGATCGCCGCCCGCCTCGCGAAACTGCGCCAGCAGCGGACCGCGCCACTGATCCTGGAACTTGACCTCACGGACGGGATCGCCGAGACGCGGCCCGCCGATCCGGTGTCGGCCGTGCTGGCCCGGCACCGGCTTGTCCTGAGCGACGTGCTGGACGGCTTGCGCCGCGCCCGCGCCGATGGCCGGGTACGGGCCCTGATCGTCAGGGTGGGCGGCCGACCCATCGGGCTGGCCGTGGTACAGGAGCTGCGCCGCGCGATCCGCGAGTTCAGCGACGCCGGGAAGACGACGGTGGCCTGGGCGGAGTCGTACGGCGGCGAGTTCTCGGCCGGCAACGTGCCGTACTACCTCGCGACCGCGTTCGACGCCATCTGGCTGCAGCCTTCCGGTGATCTCGGCCTGACCGGGATCACGGTCGAGCGCGTCTTCCTGCGCGGAGCGCTCGACCTGATCGGCGCCGACTTCCAGGTCGCCAAGCGGCACGAGTACAAGAGCGCGGCCGAGCAGCTCACCGAGCGCGGCTTCTCCGAGCCCGCCCGGGAGGAGACGCAGCGCCTGACCGCGTCGGTCATCGAGCAGGTCACCGGGGCCATCGCCGAACGCAGGGGGATCGGCCGCGAGCAGGTCAGCCAGCTCATCAACCGCGGCCCCTTCCTCGCGGCCCAGGCGCTGGAGGCCGGGCTGGTCGATTCCCTCGGCTACCGGGATGAGGTCTACGCCAGCGTGCGCCAGCAGGCCGGCGCGGACGCCATCCTGCAGTACCTGGGGCGCTATCAGCGCTCTCGGGCGCTGGCCGAGCGGGCGCGCAATCTGGCTGTCCGCCACGACCAGGTGGTGGGGCTGATCCACGCCACCGGGCCGATCCGGCAGGGCCGCAGCGGCCGGGGGCCGCTGTCCGGCGGCGCGATGGGGTCGGACACGATCGCGGCCGCCATCCGGTCGGCTACCGCCGATGACCAGGTACGGGCCATCGTCATGCGCGTCAACAGCCCCGGCGGCTCGTACGTGGCCTCCGACACGATCTGGCGCGAGGTCGTCCGGGCCCGCGCGGCCGGCAAGCCGGTCGTGATCTCGATGGGCAACGTGGCCGCTTCGGGCGGCTACTACATCGCGATGGCCGCCGATGTGATCGTGGCCCAGCCCGCCACGATCACCGGCTCGATCGGCGTGCTGACCGGCAAGCCGGTGCTCGGGGAGGCGCTCCGCCGCATCGGCGTCACCAGCGACTCGATTACCCTGGGCGCGCACTCAGCCATGTACTCCCAGTTCAAGCCGTTCACCGAAGATGAATGGGAGCTGGTCAACGACTGGCTCGATCACATCTACGCCGACTTCACCGGCAAGGTTGCCGACGGCCGGGGCATGACCGCCGAGCGGGTGCACGAGCTGGCCAGGGGCCGGGTCTGGACCGGTGCCGACGCGCTGGCCAACGGGCTGGTGGACGAGCTCGGCGGGCTAGATCGCGCCGTGGCCGCGGCGCGCGGCCGGGCCGGCCTGCCGACGACCGCACCGCTGCGCGCCTATCCGCGGGTGCGTCCCGTCGACCGCCTGCGGCCGGCCGCCTCCAGCGAGAGCCGCGGCGCCGCGGCGGCGAGCCTGGGGGCCCAGAACCTGCTGGCCCGGAACCTGCTGACGGAGAGCTGGGGCCCGGCCTGGCGGCTGGCGGCCCGCGCCGGCCTCTCGCCGCACGGTCCGCTGTCGCTGCCGGGCAGCTGGACATTTGAGTGACGCAGCGGATACCGCCGCCGGGCGTCACCGCCCTCTTCGCCGATGCGCTCAGCGCGTGGGCGGCAGGTGTCACGCTGCTCACCGTGGCCGACGGGCGTGACGATATCGGCACCACGGTCAGCGCGTTCTGCCCGGTCTCGGCCGATCCCCCGCTGATCCTCGTTTCGCTGCTCTCCGGCTCCTACCCGGCCGAGGTGCTCAGCCGGCTGGACCCCTTCGCCGTCACCCTGCTCGCGGCCGGGCAGCGGGCGCTGGCGGGCCGGTTTTCCGCCGCCGGACGGCCCGGTGCGCGGCTGCTCCTGGACGGGACCGCGCATCATCGCGGCGAGCTGTCCGGCGCGCTGATCGCCGACGGCGGCCTGGCCGCGCTGGAGTGCGCGGTCACCCAGCGAGTCCCCGCCGGGGATCACCTGCTGCTGATCGCCGCCGTGCTGGCCGTCCCCTACGTGGCCGAGGCCGGCGCTCCGCTGGTCCGGTTCCGCGGTAGGTATCCGGCGCTCGCCTGATCGCGCGGGAGTTCGGGCGGCGGCGAAAGTTATCTCAGGAATTCAGGTAGGCCAGTACCGCGAGCACGCGCCGGTTGTCGTCGTCGGACGGCCCTAGGTCTAGCTTGGCGAAGATGCTCGTGCTGTGCTTGCTGACGGCCTTCTCCGTAACGAACAGGCGCTGCGCGATCGCGCTGTTGGATCGTCCCTCGGCCATCAGCCCGAGCACCTCCCGCTCCCTGGCCGAGAGCCGGCCGATGGGCTCGTCCCGGGAACGGCGTCCCAGCAGCTTGGACACCACCTCGGGGTCCATGACCGTGCCACCGCCGGCGACCGTGCGGATCGCGTCGATGAACTGGTCGTCGTTGAAGACCCGGTCCTTCAGCAGGTAGCCGACGCCGCCGCCCTGGTCGGCGAGCAGCTCGCGGGCGTATAGCTGCTCGACGTACTGCGACAGCACCAGGACCGGCAGTCCCGGCACCTCGCCGCGGGCCTGCAGCGCCACCCGCAGCCCGTCGTCGGTGAACGAGGGTGGCAGCCGGACGTCGACGATCGCCACATCCGGCCGGTGCTCCAGCAGCGCGGCCAGCAGGGCCGGTGCGCTCTCCTCCGCCGCCGCGACCTCGAACCCGTGCGCCTCGAGCAGCCGGACCAGGCCATCCCTCAGGAGGAAGAGATCTTCGCCAACGACGACGCGCACGGCACCTCCAGGACGACCATGGTCGGGCCGCCGACCGGGCTGCTCACCGCCACGATGCCGTCGAATGTCGCCAGCCGCTTCTCGACTCCGGCCAGGCCGGTCCCGTGGGCCGGATCGGCGCCGCCGACGCCGAAGTCGGTCACCACGATACGCAGCATGGCATCGGCGTGCGTGACGGAGATCCGCCCTTCCTTCGCGCCGGAATGCTTGGCCGCGTTGGTGAGCACCTCCGCTACCGCGAAGTAACAGGCCGTCTCCACCGGCGCGGCCAGCCTGCCCGGCAGATCGATGTCGGTTTCGATCTTCATAGGGGTGTCCAGGGCCAGCGCCCGTACCGCATCGCCAAGGCCGCGGTCGGCCAGCACCGGCGGATGCACCCCGCGGACCAGCTCGCGAAGCTCGGTCAGCGCGCGCGCCGAGGTCTCCCGCGCCTCGATGACCAGCGCGATGGCCGCCTCCGGGCTAGTCGGGATCAGCCGCTCCACGGCCCGCAGGTTCATCCCCAGCGCGACCAGCCTGGCCTGCGCCCCGTCATGCAGATCCCGCTCCAGCCTGCGCAGATCGGCCGCGGCCGTGTCGACGGCCACCGCCCGGCTCTCGGTCAGCCGCTGCACCCGCTTGATCAGGTCGGCGTCAGACGCCCACCCCAGGAGCTGCCGCGCCTGCGGGATGGTCCGCGGTACCAGCCACAGCCCGAATCCGATGAACACGATCGCCTGCACGACAGCCACGTTGGCCATCGTCTGGCCGGATACTGCTACCACCCCGTCGAGGACATACAGGTCCAGAGTCTTCGGCAGCGGCCAGGTAGCCCAGGAGCCCGCGACGACCAGTCCGATCGCTCCGAGGGCGACCAGCCCTGCGGTCGCCAGGCTGGCGGCGCGATCCGGAGACCGCCTGATGAACTGGACCCCGCCCAGGAGTACGGCGATGGTCCACACCGCGCCGAGCACGCCGCCGCCGAACCACAACTGCGGACACAAGAGGGCCGCACCCATCACCGCGACCGGCAGCAACAGCAGGCTCCACGCTTGGCTCGACCCGGTTGCCTGGCTCGATCCGGTTGCCTGGCCCGGTCCGGCCCGGACCGCCAGCCGACCCAGCGCGAGCCGCGCAGCCGGCGAGTCGCGGTCTACCCCCCGCCACCCGAGCCAGCAGCCGAGGAAGAGCAGGCCGTAGGCCAGCGGCAGGACGAGGTAATACTGCAGGTTGTAGTGACCGAGCGGCAGGAAGGCATAGCTGCCGGTCTGCTGGCCCCAGAACCCGTCATCCCTCGCCACGACGAAGCCGTAAAGCCCCAGGAAGATGAGCGCGGCCGGCACGAGCCCGAACGCCAGCCGCGGGCGGACCACCACGAGGAGACCGGCGATCAGCGGCAGGGCAAGAATCGTCCGGTGTGACCCCAGATTCCAGGGCTGGAACGTCCCGACGATGATCACCGCGAGGACCAGCAGAGCGGCGCACCAGCCGACTTCGCAAAGGCGCCCCCGCAGCGTCTTCGCGGGCTGGCTGCGCCCGGTCCGCAGCCACACGATCGCCGTGCAGCCGGCCGCCAGCGCCAGCACCGTCATCAGATTGCTTGAGTCCATGCGGTCAAGACTCCCGCAGCGACGCGGCCCGCGCCATGGACCGAGATCCCCAGCCGAGGTAGGTCTAGCCCCACCCAGCTAGCCCCGCCCAGGGGCCGGGGGCGCTCTCGCTAAGGTGTTGCGGTGCCGACACCGACCTTCGGCCCGGCGCAGTTCCAGCTCATGCTGCTGCGGCGGATGGCCGACTTTCAGCCGGGCCTGGTGGAGGACGCCGTCCGGTCACTCGGTGCTCCGCGCCTGGCGGTGGCGGACGCGAACCGGCGCTGGCAGGCGATGGTCGCGTCCCGGACCTTTCCCGGCGGCAGCGACCGCTACCGGCTGATCCTCGGCGAGCCGCGGGCTGCCTTCCTGCGCAGGCTCGGAGACATCACCATGGAAGTGAGCCGGTGGCCGCTGCCGCTGTGGCCGCAGCTGCGCTTCGAGACCGTCGCCGTACCGGGCGGCCCCGTGCTGCAGGAGTGGCTCGTCCGGCCCGATCCGGCTACTCGCCCGCGCCTGGTAACTGTCGGCGACGCGCGGCCGTGGACCTGCGTGGTCGGGGACCTTGCGGCCGGGTTCACCGCGACACAGCATCATGATGACGGCGCGCCCAGCCGCTGGGCCGTCACCTTCACCGCCGATGACGGCCAGGGCGCTCCGCGGCGCTATCTGGCCCGGTTCGTCTGGGGACTGCTCCAGACGACCACGCTGATCTAGCGCCGGCCGGCCTGGCTCGCGGGCGAGCCGCACTGCTAGGCGACGGGGACGCCGCCGCGCCAGACGGCGGCGATCTGGGGGACTCCCGGCCGGTAGGCAAGGTAGGCGTGCGACGGCGCGTCCAGCATGACCAGGTCGGCGCGGGCGCCGACGCCGAGGTGACCGACGTCGCTGCGGCGCAGCGCGGCGGCCCCTCCGGCGGTCGCGGCCCAGAGCGCCTCCTGCGTCGTCATCCGCATCTCCCGGACCGCCAGGGCGACGCACATCGGCATGCTGGTGGTGAAGCAGGAGCCGGGATTGCAGTCGGTGGCGATCGCGACCGTGGCGCCCGCCGCCAGCAGGCGGCGGGCGTCGGGATACGGCTGCCGGGTGGAGAACTCCACGCCCGGCAGCAGGGTCGCCACCGTGTCCGAGGCGGCCAGCGCGTCGATGTCGCCGTTGTCCAGGAACGTGCAGTGGTCGGCCGATGCGGCGCCCGCCTCGACGGCCACCTGGACGCCGGGCCCGTACCCCAACTGGTTGGCGTGCACCCGCGGCCGCAGGCCGGCGGCCGCGCCGGCCGCGAGGACCGCGCGAGCCTCGTCGGCGCCGAACGCCCCCCGCTCGCAGAAGACGTCCACCCAGCGGGCGTGCGGCGCGCACGCGGCGAGCATCGGCCCGCAGACCAGCTCGACGTAGCGGGCCGCGTCACCGCCGAACTCCGGCGCGACCACGTGCGCGCCCAGGTAGGTCACCTCGGGGGTGACCTCCGCGGCCAGCGCGACGCTGCGCGCCTCGTCGATCACGGTGAGCCCGTACCCGGACTTGCACTCGAACGTCGTCGTGCCCTGAGCCAGCATCTCCGCGGTTAGCCTCGCCAGGTTCGCGCGCAGCTGCTGATCGGAAGCGGCGCGGGTGGCGGCCACCGTGGACCGGATTCCGCCGGCGCTGTAGGGCAGGCCCGCCATCCGGGCGGCGAACTCCGCGCTGCGCTCGCCCGCGAAGACCAGGTGCGCGTGCGAGTCGACGAAGCCCGGCAGCACGGCGCGGCCGCCCGCGTCGACCACCTCATCGGCCGCGGGAGCATCCGCGGCCGACCCGGTCCAGGCCACCTGGCCGGACTCGATGACCAGTGCCGCATTGCTCAGTGCCGCAAACTGCCCGGCCGCAAACCGCCCGGCCGCAAACTGCCCGGCCGCAAACTGCCCGGCCGCAAACTGCCCGGCCGCGCCGTCCGGCGGCGCGTTGGTGACCAGCTCGCCGATGTTCGAGATCAGGGTGCTTCTCACCCGCGCATCCTGCCATGGCTGCCGGCGCCGGCGGTGTGCAGGCCGCCGGCCCGTTTGTCCATTGCCAGCCGATATATGACGGGTCATCATGAGAAATATGCCCACGGTCACGGGCACCCGGGGCCACGGGTGCCGGCCAGGGGGCAGCATCGGAGGACGCGATGACGCAGCCAGGTCGATCCGGCAGGAATCCCGTTACCTGGGCGATCATCGCGATCTTACTGGCCGTCGGCGTGGCCGGCCCGCTCGTGGTGCCGCTCTACGCCCGGACCGCGCCGAAGCTCGGCCCTTTCCCGTTCTTCTACTGGTACCAGCTCGTCTGGGTACCCATTGTCGCGATCCTCGCCTTCGCGGCCTACCTGCTGACGCGCAGAACGAGCCGGGGAGCGCACCGGGCCGGGCAGGGGCGGCGCGATGAGTCACGTTAATACCGTCTCGTTCACGATCCTGGTCGCCCTTTTCCTCCTCGTCACGCTGATCGGTTTCGCCGCCGCGCGGTGGCGCCGCGCGGACAGCATGCTGCACCTGGACCAGTGGGGCCTCGGCGGCCGCGGCTTCGGCACGTTCGTCAGCTGGTTCCTGCTCGGCGGCGACCTGTACACCGCCTACACGTTCATCGCCGTGCCCGCGCTGGTCTACGGCGTCGGCGCGGCGGGCTTCTTCGCGGTCCCCTACACGATCATGGTGTTCCCGATCGTGTTCGTCTTCGCGCCGCGGCTATGGTCGGTCTGCCGCGTGCACGGTTACGTCACGCCCGCCGACTTCGTCCGCGGCCGCTATGGCTCGCGCGGGCTGGCGCTCGCCGTAGCCGCCACCGGGATCCTGGCCACGATGCCCTACATCGCGCTGCAACTGGTCGGCATCCAGGCCGTGCTGACCGTGCTGGGCGTGGGCAGCAGCTCGAATTCCTTCCTCAAGGACCTGCCGCTGCTGATCGCGTTCGTCGTGCTGGCCGCCTACACCTTCCTGTCCGGGCTGCGCGCGCCCGCGCTGACGGCGTTCGTCAAGGACGTGCTCATCTACGTCGTCGTCATCGTGGCGATCATCTACATCCCGACCCGGCTGGGCGGCTGGACGCACATCTTCGGCCACGCGGCCACCCACCTGGCGTCGACCAACCCGAAGACCGGCAAGCCGTTCGGCGCTCTCATCACCCCGCCCGCCGGCGAGTGGGCGTACGCCACGCTGGCCCTCGGCTCGGCGCTCGCGCTGTTCATGTACCCGCACGCCATCACCGGCGTGCTGGCCACCGGGCGACGGAACGTGATCCGCCGGAACATGGCGCTCCTGCCCGCCTACTCGCTGATGCTCGGCCTGGTCGCTCTGCTCGGGTACATGGCCCTCGCCTCCCCCGCGGTGACCGCCGGGGTCAAGGCGGGCGGCGGCAATGCCCAGCTCGCGGTCCCGCTGCTGTTCGAGCACATCTTCCCGAGCTGGTTCGCCGGGATCGGCTACTCGGCGATCGTCATCGGGGCGCTGGTGCCGGCCGCGATCATGTCGATCGCTGCCGCTAACTTGTTCACCCGCAACATCTACCGGGAGTTCTTCCACCGCAGCGCCAGCCCGGCGCACGAGACCCGGGTCGCGCAGACCGCCTCGCTCGTGGTGAAGGCGGGCGCCCTGGTGTTCGTGCTCGCGCTCAACAAGTCGTTCGCGATCAACCTGCAACTGCTGGGCGGCATCTGGATCCTGCAGACCTTCCCGTCGATCGTGGCGGGCCTGTACACACGGTGGTTCCACCGCTGGGCGCTACTGGCCGGCTGGGCGGCGGCGATGGTATACGGCACGATCATGGCCTACCGCCAGCCGGTGCCGGGCGAGACGGGCTCGCATTTCGGCGCATCTACGGCCGCCGTTCCCCTCCTCGGGCACACCGCCTACATCGCAGTCACGGCGTTCGTCCTCAACCTGGTCGTCGCCCTGGTACTGACTGCGGTCTTCCGCGCGCTGCGACTGCGCGACGGGGCGGACGAGACCCTGCCGGCGGATTACTCGGCCGACCCCGTGGGCGCCCCCGAGCAGGTGCCGGTCAGGTCGGCTTCGTAGGTCTGGCCGACGAGATCGACCCCGAAGCTGCGATGCGGCTCCTCGTCGATCATGGTGAAGCCCCGCCGGAGGTAGATCCTGCGCGCCGCGACTAGCACGTCGTTGGTCCACAGCTGCATCCGGGCGTAGCCGGCCCCGCGTGCGAAGTCCATGCAGGTATCCACTAGGCGGTACCCGAGGCCGTGCCCCCGGGCACTGGGGTGCAGGAGCAGCAGTCGGAGTTTCGCGGTCGCCTCGTCGGCCGCCACGCAGAAGATGGACCCGGCCCGCTGACCATCGACCTCGGCGATCCAGGCCGCCTCCCTGGCCGGATCGTGGCCGCCGGCGTAGTCGGCGACGATCCGGGCGACCAGCGCCTCGAAGCTGGTGTCCCAGCCGAACTCGGCCGCGTAGACCTCGCCGTGCGTCGTCACCACCCAGCCGACGTCACCGGGCCGTCCGAGTTCGCGGATGACGATCTGCGTCCGCTGTTCTTCGCTCATGACGCTCACCACTTGCGCACTCCCTGACATCAAGAACTGAAACGACTGTTTCAGTGATGCCATAGTAGCCCTATGACTGGCGAGGAAACAGCCCCCTCCGCGCGGCAGGCCGAGCTGCTCGAGCTCGCGTACCGTTACGTCGCATCCCGAGGCTGCGCCGAGCTGTCCCTGCGGCCGCTGGCCAGCGCCATCGGGTCCAGCCCGCGCGTGCTGCTGTACCTGTTCGGCAGCAAGGACGGGCTGATCCGCGCCCTCCTCGCCAGGGCCCGCGCGGACGAGCTGGCGGTGCTGGGCACGGCTGGAGGCGATAACAAGACGGCTCCGGACGGCCTCGGTGTCGTCGCCGCGCGGATCTGGTCATGGCTAGCCGCCGATGCCCACCGGGGACTCCTCACACTGTGGATCGACAGCTATGCCCGCAGCCTGGCCGACCCCGCGGGACCGTGGGCCGACTTCGCGGCCACGACAGTGGCCGACTGGCTGACGGTCCTCGGGGCGGCCCAGGAGATGTCGCTACGCGACACGGCCGCGGGACTGACGGAACGGACGCTCGTGCTGGCGGTACTCCGCGGCGCGCTCCTCGACCTGCTGGCGACCGGGGACGTCGAGCGCACCACCGCATCGGTACGCCTGCAGCTCACGATGCTGGTCCCGCCCGACCCTCCTGGCTAATCCGCCGGATGCTCCTGGTGAGCAGGGTTCAGCGCCGCCTTGCTCGCGCCGTACACCGACATCCCCGCGACGCCCACCAGGGGAGGCTTCCATGCCGATGCGGGTCAGCGCTCTCAGCGGCCGGGCAGGACGGCCCGGATCGCCGCGGACAGCGCCGCGGGGACATCGGGGACGAGCAGCTGGCGGCCATCGCGGACGATCTCGCGGCCCCCGGCCACCACGCCGCGGACATCGGCAGCGGACGCGCCGAAGATGACCGACTCCAGGGCCGTGTCGGCCGAGGCGCCTGCGGTCCTGGGGGTGTCCAGCGCGATGGTCACGAGGTCGGCCAGCGCCCCCGGCGTGATCTGCCCGGCGTCGGGCCAGCCGAGGCTCGCGTGACCGTCCAGTGTCGCGGCCCGCAGCAGTTCCGCAGCGGTGAAGTGGCCGCGCTCCTGGGTCGCCAGGCGCTCGCCCAGTTCCACCCGGCGCGCCTCCTCCAGCAGGTCGATCACCGCGTGGCTGTCGCTGCCCACCGTCAGCGGGCTGCCCGCCGATGCCAGCGCCCTGGCCGGGCCGATCCCGTCGGCGAGGTCCGCCTCGGTGGTCGGGCAGAAGCACGCGTAGCTGCGGCGATCGCCCAGCAGCGCAATGTCCGCGGCCGACAGGTGGGTGGCATGTACGACCGTGCTGCGCGGGCCGAGCGCGCCGGCCTCGTCGAGGACCTCGGCGGGCGTATGCCCATAGGCAGCCAGGCAGGCCCGGTTCTCCGCTTGCTGCTCGGACAGGTGGGCGTGCAGCGGCGCGCCGAGACGGCGTGCCCAGGCGACGACGGGGCCCAGCTGGCCGGGCGGCACGGCCCGGACCGAGTGGATGGCGGCGCCCGCGCGGGCATGCAAGTCGAGCTGCCCGCGCTCGTCGGCCCCGAGGGCGTCGGCCCTGGCGGCCCAGGCAGCGGCGTCGCCGTCGCCGAACCGCAGCTGGGCACCCGCCAGCGGCAGCCGGTCGCCGCCGGGACTGAGGCCGCCGGACAGGTAGCAGGTGTCCAGCAGGCAGATCCGGATGCCGGCCTGGGCCGCCGCCTCGATCAGCGCCCGGCCCATCTCATTCGGATCGGCGTAGGGCGCGCCGCCGGAGTCGTGGTGCAGGTAGTGAAACTCGCCGACGCAGGTAATGCCCGTCAGCGCCATCTCGGCGTAGACCGCCCTGGCCAGGTCTAGGTAGCTGTCGGGGTCGAGACGGTCGGCCACCTCGTACATCCGCTCGCGCCAGGTCCAGAACGTGCCCTGCCCGGCCTGGGTGATCCCGCGCAGGGCACGGTGGAAGGCGTGCGAGTGCGCGTTCGCCAGGCCCGGCAGCGTCAGTCCGGCCAGCCTGGTCGTGCCCGCCGGGAGGTCGGCCGCGGCCACGCCCGGCGCCACCCCGGTGAACCGGTCGCCGACGGCCTCGATGAGCACGTCACGCTGGACGCCGAGTTCCGGCAGCCAGGCCAGCTCGGCGTGCCACCAGGCCGGCACCACCGGGGGTCCGGGGGGGTCGTCCGCCCGGGGCGGCACCGCGGAAGGTTCCGGGGGGTCCTCCGGCCGGGGCGGCACCGCCGTCACGAGCCGGCCAGGTCCGCGAGCACGGCCGCCAGCGCCGCCACCCCGGCCTCGCAGTCCGCAGGTTCCGCGTGCTCGGCGGGCGAGTGCGAGACGCCGGACCGGTTTCGCACGAACAGCATGGCCGTCGGCAGCCGGGCCGCCAGGATGCCCGCGTCATGTCCGGCCCCGGTCGGCAGCACCGGGACTGATGATTTCCCCGCGGCCGAGCCCGGCGCGCCGCCACCGCCCCCAGCGTCAGCGAGCACCTGACCGATACGGTCGCGCAGGGCCGCGTCGAAAGAGACCAGCGGAGTGAACGACTCGCGCCGCAGGCCGAAGCCGACCCGCTGGTCCAGCGCAGCAGCCTGCGCCGCGGCGCTGACCTCATCGACGATCAGTCCCACGGTGGCCTCGTCGGGCGCCCGGGCATCGAGCCACGCCCGCACGGCCGAGCAGATCGCGTTGGCCCCGCCCGGCTCGACGACGATCTTCCCGAAGGTGGCCAGGCCGCCACGGTCGACGGCCGCCTGCCGGGCGGCGAGCACGGCCGCCGCGTAGGGCAGCATCGGGTCGCGGCGGTCAGCGATCCTGGTCGTCCCGGCATGATCGGCGCGTCCGGTGAACTCCAGCCGCCAGCGGCCGTGTGGCCAGATTCCCTCGGCGATCCCGACCGGCGCGCCGAGCCCGGCCAGCGCGCTGCCCTGCTCGATGTGCAGCTCGACATAGGCCGCCAGGCCGGCCAGCAGGTCGTCGTCGGGTCCGATGCGGCCCGGGTCCAGGCCGCTGCTGGTCATCGCCTCGGCCAGGCTGACACCGCGGCCATCGCGCAGCTCCCGTGCCGTGCCCGGCTCGATCGCGCCGGTCGCGAGTCTGCTGCCCAGGCAGGCTACGCCGAAGCGGGCGCCCTCCTCCTCGGTGAACGCCGCTACGGCGATCGGCCTGGCCGGAACGAACCCCTGGCTGCGGAGCAGGTCGACGGCGGCGAACGCCGAGATGATGCCGAGCGGCCCGTCGAAGGCCCCGCCGTCGGGCACCGAGTCCAGGTGGCTCCCCGTCACGATCGCGCCAGCGGGAAGGGACGCGGGCCCGGCGGAGGGCTCCGCGCCATCGGGGCCCGGGAGGTCGCCTGCCCGGGCTGGCCCCGCCCACCAGGCCCAGAGGTTGCCGTTGCGGTCGCACTCAGTGCGCAGGCCGCGCCGGGCGGCGGCGGCGTTGAACCAGTCGCGGCACGCCAGGTCGGCCGGCGTCCAGGAGTAGCGGCGGTAGCCGCCGGTCTCCGCGTCCCGCCCGACGGGCAGCAGCGACTCCCAGAGCTCAGCGAAGCTCACCGCGACGGCCTTTTCATGATCCCCGGGGATCATGACGCCGCATGCTCGCCCATCGGGATCCGGACGCCGCGCTCGGCTGCGACCTCACTGGCCCGGTCGTAACCCGCGTCCGCGTGCCGGATCACGCCCATGCCCGGGTCATTGGTCAGGACCCGCTCCAGCTTCTGCCCGGCCAGCTCGGTGCCGTCCGCCACGCAGACCTGGCCGGCGTGGATGGAGCGCCCGATGCCGACGCCGCCGCCATGGTGGATGCTCACCCACGAGGCGCCCGAGGAGGCGGCGACCAGGGCGTTCAGCAGCGGCCAGTCCGCGATGGCGTCGGAGCCGTCCGCCATCGCCTCGGTCTCCCGGTAGGGCGAGGCGACGGAGCCGCAGTCCAGGTGATCGCGGCCAATCACGATCGGCGCGCTGACGTCGCCGCGCTGCACCAGCTCGTTGAAGCGCATCCCGGCCAGCTGCCGCTCGCCGTAGCCGAGCCAGCAGATCCGGGCCGGCAGTCCCTGGAAGCGCACCTTCTCCCGAGCCATCCGGATCCACCTGGCCAGCGGCTCGTTCTCGGGGAACAGGTCGAGGATCGCCTCGTCAGTAGCCGCGATGTCGGCCGGCTCACCGGACAGCGCCACCCACCGGAACGGCCCCCGCCCCTCGCAGAACAACGGCCTGATGTAGGCGGGCACGAAGCCGGGGAAGTCGAAGGCCCGCTCGTAGCCGGCCAGCTGGGCCTCGCCGCGGATCGAGTTGCCGTAGTCGAACACCTCCGCGCCGGCGTCCTGGAAGCCGACCATGGCCGCCACCTGCCGGGCCATGGACGCCCGGGCGCGCTGGATGAAGCCCTCGGGGTCCTCGGCCCGCAGCGCCGCCATGTCCTCGAACGCCACGCCAGCGGGCAGGTAGGTCAGCGGGTCATGCGCCGAGGTCTGGTCGGTAACCACGTCGACCGGCGCGCCCATGGCCAGCAGCTCCGGAAAGACCTCTGCGGCGTTGCCGAGCAGCCCGACCGACAGCGCCCGACCGGCGGCGGCCGCGGCGCTGGCCCGCCGGACCGCATCGGCGATGTCGCCGGCCGCCTCGTCCAGGTAGCCGTGCTCGATCCGGCGGCTGATCCGGGACGGGTCGCAGTCGACGCAGATGGCGACCCCGCCGTTCATCGTGACCGCCAGCGGCTGCGCACCGCCCATCCCGCCCAGCCCGGCGGTGAGCGTGATGGTCCCGCTCAGCGAGCCGCCGAACCGCTTGGCCGCGACGGCCGCGAATGTCTCGTAGGTGCCCTGCAGGATGCCCTGGGTGCCGATGTAGATCCACGAGCCGGCGGTCATCTGGCCGAACATGGTCAGCCCGGCCGCCTCCAGGCGGCGGAACTCCTCCCAGGTAGCCCACTGCGGCACCAGGTTGGAGTTGGCGATGAGCACCCGCGGCGCCCACTCGTGCGTGCGGAAGATCCCGACCGGCTTGCCGGACTGCACCAGCAGCGTCTCGTCGTCCGCCAGGTCGCGCAGCGAGGCCACGATCGCGTCGAACGCGTCCCAGCTGCGGGCCGCCCGCCCGGAGCCGCCGTACACGATGAGCTGGTCGGGATGCTCGGCCACCTCGGGGTCCAGGTTGTTCATCAGCATCCGCAGGGCGGCCTCCTGCGGCCAGCTCCGGCAGCTCAGGGAGGTGCCGCGGGGGGCTGTGACCGGCCGCGGGCCAGCTGGCCCGCGGTCGGCGGGGCGCGCGTCGGTCATGGCCAGCTCCTTGTCAGCAAGCAGACGGATGCGCCGTGGCCGCCCCGGGGAGGAAAGGCCCCGGGGCGGCCACGGCGGCGGCTATCCCACTATGCGCCGCGGCCCGCCGGAGGCGGCGCGGCCTTCCCGCATCCTAGGACTTCATGCCCACGGCCTTCAGCCAGCCGTCGGCGACCGCCAGGTACTGGGCGTGGTCGATAACGACGGCCTTGTCCATGGCCAGCAGGGCGGCCGTGGTCAGCTTGGCCGAGATCTCGTTGAGCGTGTTCACGGTCGTCGAGCTGACGCCCTTCTTGTAGACCAGCGGGGTCACGTTCTGGGCCGCGAAGTTGAACTTCGGGTCGGCCAGGGCGACCAGGTGATCGGTGATGATCTGCGGGGTGGTGGTGAAGATGTCTGCGGCCTGCACCTTCCCGTCCACGAGCGCGGCCAGGCTGATCGGACCCGACTCATCAAGCGGGGAAAACGACTTGAAGGTCAGGCCGTAGTTGTTCTTCAAGCCGACCAGGCCGTTGGCGCGAGTCTTGAACTCCGGCGGACCGCCGATGACCATGGTCTTCGCGACCGGCCCGAGCTGCGCGATAGAGGTCAGGTGGTGCGCCGTGGCGAACGCCTGAGTCACCGTGACCGAGTCCTTGTCCTGCGCGGTCGAGGAGTTCAGGATTTCCAGCGAGGCGGGCAGCTTGGCCATCAGCGCGGCGTTGACCTGCGCCGTGGTCGCCGCATGACTGGTGGTGTCCACCGAGGTGGTGAGCAGCGCCCCGTTGTACTCCGGGATAACGGTGATCGCGCCCTTCTGGACTTCCGGGTAGTAGACCTCGCGGGCGCCGATGTTGAACTTATCGGTGACCTTGACCCCGGCGCCTTGCAGGGCCTGCGAGTAGATCTCCGCGAGCAGCTCGTTCTCGGGGAAGTTCGCCGAGCCGATGACCACCGTGCCGTTCGAGGCCGTCGGGGCCAGAGGGTTGCTGCTGCTGCTGCCGCCGCTGGCCGACGTCGACGAGGAGCTGCCGCAGGCGGCGAGCGTGAGCGCGGCGGAAACCGCCACCCCGGCCAGCACGCCGCGCTGCACTCTCCGCTTCACGGGCAGGTATCCGGTGCGCATCATCTATATCCCTCCACTAACTATTCGGACGATCGACATGCCCTGGTGCTGGCCTCCTCTTAGCTGTCGGCGCGCGCCAGGTCGCGCAGCGGGGCCGGGACGACCAGCCGCCGCAGGCCCACGAAGGCAAACTGGACCAGCAGAGCGAGGACGACCACCAGCGCGGCGCCGCCGGCCACCTCGCCGTAATTATTGGTCGCCAGTCCGTCCAGGATGTACCGGCCCAGGCCGCCGACGCCGAAGCCGATCACGGCCGCGATGGTGGCCGTGGCGACGACGAAGATGGCCGCGGTGCGCAGCCCGAGCATGATCAGCGGGAGGGCCACCGGGATCTCGACCTTCCGCAGGATCTGCTGGTCGGTCATGCCCATGCCCCGGGCCGCGTCTTTCAGGTCGCGATCGACGCTGGCCACGCCCTCGAAGGCGTTGACCAGGATGGGCGGAATGGCCAGCACCACCAGCGGGATGAGCCACGTCAGGTACGAGAAGCCGAGCAGCTTGACCATCAGGATCAGCAGGCCCAGCGTGGGAATGGCCCGCCAGACATTGGCCAGGTTGACCGCGATGAAGCCGCCACGACCGTAGTGCCCGATGAGCACCCCGATGGGCAGCGCGATCAGCGCCGCGACTAGCAGGGCCAGCCCGGTGTAGTAGAGATGCTGCCCCACCCGGATCGGAATGCCGTTGGCGCCCTGCCATTGCGAGGCCGAATTCAGCCAGTTCCACGCGAAGCTGAAGAAGCTCATATCGCCTGCTCCTGGAGTAGCTGCCCGCCCTCGGCATTGATCATCGCCCGGCCGCCCTGCTTACGGCTCCAGGGGGTCAGCAGCCGGCGGGCCAGGACCAGGATCAGGTCGCAGCCGAGCGCGAGCACGATGACCGCGACGATGGCCGCGTAGATCTCCTCGCTGAAATCGCGCTGCAGCCCGTCGATGAAGAAGTAGCCCAGGCTGGCCACCCCGATCAGGGTGCTCACGCTGGCCAGGCTGATGCTGGACACCACGGCCACCCGCAGCCCGGCGATCACGATCGGGACGGCCAGCGGGAGCTCCACCCTCACCAGGCGGCGCACGGTCCCGAATCCCATGGCCGTGGCGGCCTGCCGGACCGGCTCGGGCACCGAGCGGAGTCCGTCGACGACGTTCGGAACCAGCACGCACAGGGAGAACAGCGTCAGGGGGATGATGACCGTCAGGTTGCCCAGGCCGGTAGAGGGGATGAGGACGACGAACAGCGCCAGCGACGGGATGGCGTAGATGACGCTGGTGGCGGACAGGACCGGCCCGTACAGTCAGCGCCAGCGCACGCAGGCGATGCCCAGCGGGACCGAGATGGCCAGGCCCACCACGGCGGGCACGATGCCCAGCAGGGCGTTGGCCGCGGTGTACTGCCAGAACTGGGGCCAGTTCATGTGGCGGCGCCCTGGGCCAGCTCGTCGTCGGCGGCTTGCTCCGCTTTGCGGATCGCGTCCCGCAGCTGCTCGTATGAGGTCACGCCGAGGACGCGGCCCTCGGATTCGACGGCCACCGCCCGCTCGGTGCGCGACAGGACGGTCGCGTCGAGGGCCACCCGCAGCGAGTCCAGCTCCGGGCGGAACGTGTGCCCGACCGGGACCAGCGGGAGCTGGCCCAGCCGCTCGGTGCCCGGCCGCGACGCCAGATCGGCGGCGGAGACCCAGCCGCGCGGCCGGCGCTCAGCGTCCGCGACCAGGACCCAGGGGCGGCCGCGCCCGGCCAGGGCCCGCGCCTCGTCGACCGTGGCGTTTTCCCCGAGCACGACGTCGGAGTCCAGGTCCAGGCTGTTGGCGCTGAAGAACGACAGGCGGCGGATGCCCCGGTCAAAGCCGATGAAGCCCTCCACGTAGTCATCAGCCGGCGCGCCGAGCAGATGCTCGGGCGTGTCGACCTGTGCCAGGTGGCCGCCGGGCCGGAACACCGCGACGATGTCGCCGACCTTGATGGCCTCCTCCACGTCGTGGGTCACCATCACGATGGTCTTGTGCAGCTCGCCCTGCAGCCGGATCAGCTCATCCTGCAGGGTGGCTCTGACAATCGGGTCGACCGCGCTGAACGGCTCGTCCATCAGCAGCACCGGCGGGTCGGCGGCCAGCGCCCGGGCCACGCCCACCCGCTGCTGCTGGCCGCCCGACAGCTGGTGGGGATAGCGCCGGGCCATGCCCTGGTCCAGGCCGACCAGCTCCATCAGCTCCCTGGCTCGCGCCCTGGCCTTGGCCTTGGCCCAGCCGTTCAGCAGCGGCACCGTGGCGATGTTGTCCTCGATGGTGCGATGCGGGAACAGCCCCGTCTGCTGGATGACATAGCCGATGCCCCGGCGCAGCGTGGACGGGTTGGCCTGCTGGATATCCTGCCCGTCCAGGAAGATCTTGCCCTCGGTCGGCTCGATCAGGCGGTTGATCATCCGCAGCGTGGTCGTCTTGCCGCAGCCGCTGGGACCGACCAGGACCACGGTCTTGCCCGCCGGTATCTCAAGGTCGAGAGCGTCCACGGCCACGGTGCCGTCCGGGTAACGCTTCGTGACGCTGTCGAAGGTGATCACGCGGTCTCTCCGGTGGCTCGGGTGGCTCGGGTCTGGGTGGTGTGATGTGAGCTGGTGCCAGCTTGCTATCAGCTGGATGCTGCGTGGCTTCCGACCCCGTCGACGGAACCTGACTAGCGCACCACGCCAGGGCCGGGCCGCACGACCCGCGAGCCCCCGCTGGCGTGCCAGCCTAGCCGCCCATCACCACCAATTTCTACTTAGTCCGTAGGCTACCGACAGCACGCGCCGGCCGCCCGGCGGGTCACCCGGTCGCCGGCGGCCGAACACGGGAGGAGACCGGGCCGTGAACCAGCCGAGCGCACGCACACTGACCGCGGCGGCGCAGCTGGATCCCCGGCTTATCCGGGAGGTGGCCGCGGGCCGGCCGGTCACGCTCGGGCCAGCGCTGACCCGGGCGGTCGACGCCCAATGCGCCGCGGCGCGCCGGGTGCTGGCCGGCGGCCAGCCGGTCTACGGGGTGAACACCGGCCTGGGCGCACTCAGCCACGTCCGCCTTACCCCGGCGCAGCAGCTGGCCCACCAGCGCAACCTGCTGATGGGCCGGGCGACCGGAGGGCCGCCGTGGCTGCCGGCCCGCGAGGTCCGCGCGCTGCTGGCCGTCCGGCTGGCCACCTTCCTGTCCGGGGACGCCGGGGTGTCGGCGCAGCTGTGCCGGCGGCTGACCGACTTCCTGGCCGCCGGCATCGTCCCGGCCGTCCCGCGCGAGCCCGCCGGCAGCGCCGGCGAGATCGTGCAGCTCGCGCACGCGTTCGGGCCGCTGGTCGGCATCGGCGCCGTCCTGGCCCCCGGCGACAGCCTGCCGTCCGCCCCGCAGGCCGGGTCCGCGGAGCCCGCCCAGCCCGCCCAGCCCGCGCGTCCCGCTTCCGAGGCCCTGGCCGAGCAGGGCCTGGCCGAGTTCACGCTCGGGCCCAAGGAGGGCATCGCCCTGCTCGCGGGGGTGCCGGGGGCCACGGCGCTGAGCCTGCTGGCCGCCGCCGAGGCGGCCACCGTGACGGCCATGATGGAGGCCACCGCCGCGCTGTCCATCGCCGCGGCCGGCGCTCCGGCCGATCCCTACGACGCGGTCAGCGCCCGCGGCGACGACGTGCTCGGCGGGGTGCTGCACCGCCTCCGGGCGGCCCTGGGCTCGCCGGCCCGGCCGGCCCGGATGCTGCAGGCGCCGGTGTCCTTCCGGGTGGCCGGGCCGGTGCTGGCCCAGGTGGTGCGGGCCACCGAGGCACTGGACGGTGCCGTCGGCCGGGCGCTGGCCGGCGTCACCGACTCGCCGGCCTTCACCGGCGACCGGTTTGTCGGCACGGCCGGATTCCACGGCATCGACCTCGCGGCGGCCTGCGACCAGCTGACCGCGTCCATCGCGCATGCGGCCGAGGTCAGCGCAGCCCGGACGCACCGGCTGCTGGACGCCCGGATCACCGGCCTGGCCGCCCAGCTCGCGGCGCGGCCCGGACCGGACGCGGGCCTGGTCGCCGTGCACAAGCGCGCCGCCGGGCAGGTCCATGCCATCCGCCGGGCGGCCATCCCGTCCGCGATCGGGACCATAGAGACTTCTAACGGACAGGAGGACGTGCAGTCGTTCGCCTGGGCGGCGGCCCTCGGCGTGGCGGAGGCGCTGCGCCGCGCTCGCGTAGTCACGGCCTGCGAGCTGCTGACCGCATGTCAGGCCGCCCGCCTGGCCAGCGGCCGGTGGGCCGACGGCCGGTGGGCCGGCGGCTGCGGCCGCCTCCTGGCGGAGCTGTCCGGCCTGATCGAGCCCATCGAGGCCGACCGGCCGCTCGGCGCCGACATCGAGCGCCTCGCGGCCGGCTCCTGGCTGCGCCCGACCGCCGCCGGCTGACGCCGCCCGTTAACGCTGCATTACCGATCAGCCGGAGGCGTTTTACCAGGTGCATAATGCTGGGGTACTCAGCTGAAGATTGCCTGCCGCGGGAGGTTCTGGTGTCGGTCGCCACGGTCCGGTCAGGCGACGGCAGCGCGCACCAGGACGCCGCCTCTGGCCTGAAGCCGGGCTGGGGCGTCAGCCCGCAGCGGCAGCAGGCGATCGCTGACGCCATGAGCGGCCTGGTCTCGCCGTCCGGCCGACTGTCGCCCGGCCAGCTGCGCGCGATCACCGTCGAGCTGTCCGCCCGCCGCGACCTGTGGGCCGACCTCGTCGTGCACGATCCGGACGTGCGCTGGTACCTGCCGCTGCACCGGTCGAACTCCTGTGACGTCTGGCTGCTGGCCTGGGAGCGCGGCCAGGACACCGACTGGCACGATCACGGCGGGTCCTCGGGCTCCTTCGCCGTGGCCGAGGGCAGCCTGCTCGAGCAGTACCGGGTCCCGAGCGGCCGCCGGCTCGCCCGCCGGCGGCTGGCCGTCGGCGGGGCGGTGGCCTTCGGGCCTGGCCACGTGCACGACGTCGCGCACGGCGGTGAGAGCTCCTCCACCAGCATCCACGCCTACTCGCCCCCCCTGTCGGCCATGACGTACTACACGGTGACCGACTACGGCCTGATCGCCCGGGAGACCGTGGCCATCGACGGCCCGGAGGGGGGTCGCGGCCGCGGCGGCGCGGACACCGCGCTGGCCAATGCCACCGCCTCGGCCGCCCGGCTGACCGCAGGCGCGCTGCCCGCCGGCGCGCCCGGCATCGACGAGCTGCTGGCCGAGGCCCGCAGCGGCCTGCGGCGGCTGCGTCCGGAGGCGGCGTTCGCGGCCCTGACCGACGGCGCGGTGCTGGTCGACATCCGGCCGCTGGAACAGCGGATCGTGGAGGGCGAGGTGCCCGGCGCCATCATCATCAGCCGCAACGTGCTGGAATGGCGGTTCGACGC
>Ga0209839_10000072_pt1 | contig 41681 bp, 49 predicted proteins | sample OrgsoiDNA2013050_FD_185800 | JGI IMG/M metagenome (GOLD analysis project Ga0209839, IMG submission 185800) | Permafrost soil microbial communities from the Arctic, to analyse light accelerated degradation of dissolved organic matter (DOM) -... | ecosystem: Environmental > Terrestrial > Soil >... | reverse complement strand
CCGCGGCACATTGAGATTCAGGTTGCCGGTGACCAGTATGGTACGGTTTGTCATCTGAGTGAAAGAGACTGTTCCATCCAGCGCCGCCACCAGAAACTGGTGGAAGAATCCCCTTCCCCTTTTATGACACGTGAACTCCGGTATAAAATGGGGGAAGCCGCTATCAAGGCCGCTTCTGCCATACACTATGAGAGTGTGGGCACCGTTGAATTCCTGGTCGACAAAAACCGGAATTTCTATTTTATGGAAATGAACACGCGCATCCAGGTGGAGCATTGTGTTACGGAAGAAGTAGTGAATTTTGACCTGATTAAAGAACAGATCAAAATTGCTGCGGGTGAAACCATCAGCGGTGTAAATTATGAACCCCAGGGCCACGCTATCGAATGTCGCATCAATGCGGAAGATCCATATAATGATTTCCGACCCTCTCCCGGAAGGATAACCACCCTGCATCAGCCCGGCGGCCATGGCATCCGCGTGGATTCGCATGTTTATGCCGGTTATACCATCCCACCTTATTATGATTCCTTGATTGCAAAAATCATTGCCGTAGCCAGAACACGCAGTGAGGCCATCGATACCATGCACCGGGCATTGACGGAATATGTGATTGAGGGAATCAGAACCACCATTCCCTTTCATCTGCAACTGATGAAGGATGAAAATTTCCGCAGCGGAAACTTCAATACCAAATTTCTTGATGGGTTTAAGATGAAATAACATTTTTAAGCCTAAAGCGCAAAGCCTAAAACCAATGTGATAATTAAAGATTTAAAATTCAGAGATCTAAAAGGAAGTTTTAAGCTTTAAGCTTTAGGCTTTACGCTTAAAAGGGCTTTAGGCTTAGTAAGTGTTCCTTTTACAAAAAAGCAAAGTTTGTTGATGATGGATTCCACGATCGCATCGGGACAGGACGCGCCGCTGGTTATTAAAATTCGCAAAGGATTCTTATCCGGTAAATAACCGCGATATCTAATTTCTTCATGACGGCGCAAATCGTAATGCAGTATCTCTTCACCGGAAATCAATTTCTCCGGCCCTTCCACAAAGTAAGTCGGCAATTCCTGTTCACATAACTCCACCAGGTGGGAAGTATTGGAAGAATTATAACCGCCGGCTACAATCGCCAGATCGGCAGGTGTGTTCAGCATGCCTAATACGGCTGACTGATTATCGTTCGTGGCATAACACAGGGTATCCCGGGTGTCAGCAAACCGATCAGCCGGGTTTTCAGTGGTAGGAGAGGAACTTTCCTGGATGGCCTGTTTTAAAAAATCAGCAATCTCCTGGGTTTCCGATGCCAGCATCGTCGTTTGATTTACAACACCGATCCGTTCCAGGTCTTTCGCCGGATCAAAACCCTGGCTGATCCGCTCTTTGAATAATTCAAAGAATTTACCGGCCGGATTTTCCCCTTTGATGAAACGGCCGAGTTGAATGGCTTCCTCCATATCACGGATCACCAACGCAGGGCCGGCTGCCGCCGCATGGGAAAAAGTAGCGCGTGTCTCTTCGTGATCAGGTTTTCCGTGGATGATCACGGTGAATTTGTTTTCTGCAATCTGCCCGGAACGGTTCCAGACCTTTTCTACAAATGGACAGGTCGTATTATAAATTTCCGTATGGATACCTTTCGATTTTAATAAACCGTCAATTTCGAGACTGGTTCCAAAAGCCGGCGTGATAACGATATCTGCCGGGGTGAGGTTTTCAAAGGGAATCAACTGACTTCCATTCGTATCCTGAAGAAAACGGATGCCCCCGTTTTTCAGATCCTGGTTCACCTGCGGATTATGAATCATTTCACTAAGCAGGAAAATATTCTTATCCGGATTTTCTTCAACTATCCGGAAAGCAATGTCAATTGCATTTTCAACACCATAACAGAATCCAAAATGCCGGGCCAAAAAAATATGCAGCGGGCCAAAATCGAGCAGCGTTGGAGAAAAATCTTTTTTCATCCTGTCTTCTGCGCGTCGTTTATCTTTTACTGCCGTGATGAGCGGACTGCGGTAGGCGGGCGGAACCTGAAATGTTTTCATTGCGATGCAAAGTTAATAAAACGCTTTAAGCCTAAAGCCCAAAGCCTTCTTAAGCCTAAAGTTTAAAGCTTAAAACTTCCTTTTAGATTTCCGAACTATAAAATTTCATTTCAACAATTCCATTGGCTTTAGGCTTTAGGCTTTAAGCTTTAGGCTTAAAAGGGCGTTGATTCGTATCTTCCGTTTTTAATGTTTTATAATGAATGCCGATTTTCATCCGGTTAACTGGTCGCTTGATTCGAATATTTATGAAGTAAATATCCGTCAATATACACAAGAAGGAAGTTTCCGGGCTTTTGCAAAACACTTACCCAGACTCAGGGAAATGGGCGTTGAAATGCTCTGGTTCATGCCCATTACGCCTATAAGCAGGCTGGGACGTCTGGGAACCCTCGGAAGTTATTATGCCTGCTCCGATTATATAAGCATAAATCCGGAGTTCGGTACGATAGAAGATTTTCAATGGCTGGTAAACGAAGCACACCAGCTGGGTTTCAAAGTGCTGATCGACTGGGTGGCTAACCATACCGGGCGGGATCACCGATGGACAATAGAACATCCGGAATTTTACAGAAAAAATATAGACGGCAACTTTTATGATTTGCATGGATGGGCGGACGTGATTGACCTGAATTATGATGTGCCGGGGTTACACGCTGCGATGATCGGGGCTATGCGGTTTTGGATAGAGACCTGCGATATAGACGGATTCCGTTGTGACATGGCCATGCTGGTCCCCCTCGAATTCTGGAGAGAAGCGAGAACGAAACTGGACCAGATCAAACCCCTGTTCTGGCTGGCAGAATGCGAAGAGATTATGTACCATGAAGTTTTTGATGCCAGTTATGCATGGAAATGGTTACATAGTATGGAAGCATTTTGGAAGAAATCAAGCGATATGCAGGGCCTGTCCCAGGTTTTGTATTATTATAATCACCAGTTTCCCGTGAACGCGCTGAGGGCTTATTTTTCATCAAATCACGATGAGAATTCGCATAGCGGAGATGAGTATGAAAGGATCGGTAATGCGACCCTGCCATTTGCTGTTTTCTGTTGTTTATATGATGGCCTTCCACTGATTTACAGCGGTCAGGAATTACCCAATAAAAAAAGGCTCTTGTTCTTTGATAAGGATGAAATTGACTGGGATCAGCCTTTGTTATTGTTTGATTTTTATAAAACACTGCTCTGGTTACGCAAAAGAAATCCGGCTTTACAAGGCGGGGACCTGCGGCGGAAAGCCATGATTCTTTCCAATACGTCAACCGACCGGGTATTGAGTTTTATCCGCCGTTATGAACGCGATGAGGTTTTGGTGATTTTAAATCTTTCCGATGAAGTGTTATCCGTCATTATTACGGGTCAAACCCTGGCGGGTTCATACAAAGACGCATTCTATCCGAATAACCCGGATTTTATTTCCGGTCAGCCTGTGCAGCTGAATGCCTGGGCCTATCGGGTATACACAAAATAAAAATGCGTCCCGGTCAGGAGACGCATTTTTATTTGTGCTTTTCGTCTTAAGCCGTAAGCTTAAATATGCTCGAATCTTAAATCATTCGTCATTTAATTTCAGCGGATAGGTAAATGATCCGTCATAACCGGGATAAACACCTTCCAGTTTCAAAGACCCATTTCCTGCCTGTTCCACGATCTTACGGAATTCGTCCACTGTATTTACATTTTGTCCGTTTACTTTCAGGATGACAAATCCTTCTTCCATTCTCGTCTTGCTTAATAAGCCTTTGTCACTGATAGAGTTTACAACAATTCCGCCTTTCACGTTTAATGAAGCCATATCTTTTTTCGTAAGTGGCTGAAGTTCCGCACCGAGTTTATCGAATGCAGAATTTTTTACCACATCCATGGTTCCGCTGTTGTTCATCAGGGTTACCATAACCTCATTTTCCTTACCATTTCTCTGGTAGGTGATTTTGATTTTATCACCCGGACGATAAATAGCAATCTGGCCAACGAGCTCAGAACCGGAATTAATTGGAATCCCGTTCAGTTTGGTGATCAGGTCGCCTTTCTGGATGCCGGCAATGTATGCTGCTCCTTTTTCAAGCGATTCCATCACAAAAACACCCTCTTCGTCTTTAATACCTTCCTGTTTCTTCACATCATCACTCAAATTATCGTTCGCATATTTTATCCCGAGGTAAGCCCGTTGGGTCGTACCGTATTTAATGAGGTCCGTTACTACCTTCTTTACAATGTTCACAGGAATTGTAAACGAATAACCTGCGTAGGAACCGGTGGGAGATGCAATGGCAGAATTGATACCGATCAGCTGTCCCTGCGGATTAATCAGTGGACCACCACTATTGCCCGGATTCACGGCTGCGTCGGTCTGGATAAAGGATTCGACGGGCGCCTGGCTTTGGCGTCTGTTGATATCAATGGATCTTCCCTTTGCACTCACGATACCTGCGGTTACGGTTGTTTCCAGGGAAAGTGGATAACCGACAGCAAGCACCCATTGACCCACTTTTACATCGTCAGAATTTCCATATAGTAAAAAGGGCAGGCCCTTCGCTTCAACTTTCACAACAGCCAGGTCGGTACTGGGATCCGTGGCGACTACTTTGGCCTTAAAAGATTTTTTATTACTTAACGTTACGGTCACTTCATCCGCGCCATCCACGACGTGGTTATTGGTCACAATATATCCGTCCTCACTGATGACAACACCGGATCCGGAACCTGATTCAGGAATAGAGCGGGAACGATCTCCAAAGAAATCATTGGGATCAATCCCAAAAAGATCGGAGAATGGGTTTTTTCTCGGAAGGTTATTGCTCGCCGTACGCACCGTTTTCGTTTTGATGTGTACCGTTGCGGGAATGGCTGCGCTCGCAGCGTCCACGAAGTCGGCCGGTCCGGCTGACTTTTCATTACCAAAAAATTTCGCATAGTTCGCCGGAACTTTGGTCGTATCCTGCGTATAGGAATAGGTCCCGGTTTGATAAAAATGGTTATACCCCCATAAACTGGAAAGGGTGGTAGCTGCACTGATAAACACAATGCCTGCAACTTGTTTCAATTTCATTATTTTATTTTTTTAGACATTTAGTAGGCAGTTCTCTCTGACAAATGGCGTGCCCGACGAATACCAAAGTAACACATGGAAAGTTTGTACGCTATTACCACCGGTTCAGTTTAACAAATAATTTACTAAGACCTTCGTAGATGGCAGTTATCCAAAATTACAAAAGAAATTTTAGCAGGCAAATACTGACATTCGTTCAGATGGAAGTTTCAGAGGGAGCGCAGGAATTTCATCGTATCCACCCCGTCGGCATAATCCCGGAGCCCCGGCTGCTGGCTTTGACCAAAAGGGAGATAATCCCGCCCTATCACGCATTGCAGGTTTTCGTCCTCTTCGGGTTTCATCCGGGATTCCTTGTTTTTATAGAAAACATAGTGCAGAACGGCAATGGGGGAGAAGCAGGATTCATTTTCCATCAGGAGCAAACAGTCGTTTGTCATGTAATACAACTTGTTCAGAATGGCCAGCGATAACCGGTAGTCATAATTATTTTTATACTTATGATGGTCGGCCATCCATTGGTATTTTCTGAAAGCTTCGAGCATAGGAAGGAAATTGTAGTTTTCCGGAACCCGGATCTGCGTCACATTTCTGCAACCCAGCCCGAAATACAGGAAAACATCATCTGCCAGTTTTTCGAGCTCGCCCGCCGTTTCGGTTCCGTCCAACAGCGCAATTGACGTTCTGTTGCGGCGGATGATGCTGGGATACTTCCTGAAATAAAAATCAAAATATCTCGCTGAGTTATTACTGCCGGTAGCAATATACGCGTCCAGTCCGCGCAGGATGGAAGCCGTCTGAACCTGCTCCGCTACGGCAGGGTTTTTTTTATTCAGAAATTCCAGTAAAACGGGGAACAGCCACGCATCTTTGGCGGATAACTTAATAAACTGGCGATGGCCGCTCAGAAAACAGGATAAGAAATCGTGAAAGCCCACCAGTGGAATATTTCCGGCCATGACAATGCCTATTTTTTTGGGAGCGGGTGTCCGATCCGGGAAACCATAGTCCCGTACCCAGTTTTCAAGCAGTTCCCGCTGAAGATATTGTTCAGCTATCCGGCGAACTGACAGTTCGATAAAATCAGGCACAAACCAGGCATTATGCTCAAAGGCCCTGGTTTTTGAGGCCCTCCACGCCGGGTTGTCTGACAACATGAATTCACCCAGTTCCACCAGTAAGTTTATCCGGTTCTCTAAATCCATTTTTCAGATTATCTTTGGATCGCGAAATTAAATATATTCAACTCCTAATAATCAACTATGGCGATTAAGATAACAGATGAATGCATCAATTGCGGGGCCTGCGAACCGGAATGTCCTAATAATGCAATTTATGAAGGCGGAGTGGAATGGGCCATTGCTGACGGATCTTCTGTGAAAGGACAGTTTACACTGATGGACGGCTCGGTGATTGACGCGAACCAGCGCAACAGCCCGGTTGCGGTGGATGTCTATTATATCGTTCCGAATAAATGCACGGAATGCCAGGGTTTTCACGAAGAACCCCAGTGCGCATCCGTTTGCCCTGTGGATGTGTGCATTCCTGATGAAATGTATCGGGAAACCGTGGAAGAGTTGCTGGCAAAAAAAGAAAAACTGCATCTCTGATCCAGCACCACATAAAAAACCAATACATGAAAAGGGTTATTGCTTTCGTTACCGGCGGTTATTCCGGTGAGGCAGAAGTTTCATATAAAAGCGCGATTACCATGGAAGCGGAAGTAGATAAAACCCGCTATGATGTATACCGGATAGACATTACACCAGCTGAATGGTTTTACTGTACGAAATATGGAAAGAAAATCCAGGTCGATAAAAATGATTTTTCGCTGTTGATCGATGGCAAAAAAATTGTATTCGAAGCCGTACTGATCGGAATTCATGGTACACCAGGCGAAGATGGTAAACTACAGGGATATTTCGACCTCATGAATCTTCCTTATACCACCTGTGATGCGGCGACATCGGCGCTTACCTTCAATAAACGATATACAGTCGCCGTTGCTTCGTTTGCGGGTGTCCGGGTCTCCCGTTCCGAACATCTGTTCAAACAGGATAATCCGGATGCCACGGGATTGGCCAGCCGCCTAACAATGCCCGTATTTGTTAAACCTAACAATGGAGGATCCAGTATTGGCATGTCCAAGGTAAACAGGAAGGAAGACCTTGACGGGGCCCTTCAAAAAGCCTTCAGGGAAGATGACCAGGTGCTGGTGGAAGAATTTATCAGTGGAAGGGAATTCACCGTAGGCGTTTTCCGTGATGGCAAAGAAATTATCATATTGCCTATTACGGAAGTAAAAACCTCCAAAGATTTTTTCGATTTTGAAGCCAAATATTCACCTGGATTTTCAGAAGAAACCACCCCGGCCGTGCTGGATTCAGCCATGGAGGAAAAGATCAGGAGCACAGCTAAAAAAATTTACCAGGTCTTTAACTGTAGCGGCGTGGTCCGGATCGACATGATTTATAATGAGGCCAGGGGCGAACCTTTTATGCTCGAGATCAATACCGTGCCGGGACAAACCGCTGCTTCCGTGGTACCACAACAGGTGAGGGCCATGGGCTGGACACTAAAACAATTCTATTCAGCGTTGATTGAAGACGCTTTGTCCAGGGCAAAAAAGTCCTGAGCCGGATTAATTATCTTTCCATTTAAATCCACATCTGTGTTCCGATTTCTGACCAGCAAACCATTATGGATTAATATACTTACGGGATTTGTGCTCCTGGTCGTTCTCCTCCTCCTGTTCCTGGGTTCTCTGGATATCATCACGCATCATGGGAAAACAATGAAGATACCTGCTGTCCTGGGGCAATCCATCGACCAGGCCCGGAAAACGCTGGAGTCCCAGGGTTTTGAAATCGTGATCCAGGATTCAATATATAACGATACCATCCCGCCACTTCAGGTTACCAAACAATTTCCCGAAGCCGATAACCTGGTTAAGGTGAACAGGACGGTCTATCTGACTATCAACCGGGCCGTGGCGCCGGAAATAGATATGCCGAACCTGTCCAGCATGACTTTCCGAAACGCCGAAATGGTGCTGCGCCGGTATGGGCTCAAACTTGGGGATACCATATTCAAACCGGATTTCGCGCGTAATTCCGTGCTTGACCAGCTTTATAAGGGAGAAAGTATAAAGCCCGGAACAAAAATTCAACAGGGCAGCGAGATCACCCTGGTCCTTGGAAATGGTGTCGGCATCGAATTTGTGGTTCCGGATCTTGTTGGTCTGACATACCGGGAAGCCCGTTCCGCTATCAGCCAGGCGGGACTGATTATCGGTTCCGTAGTGCCGGATGCGGATGTAAAAGATACCGTGAACGCTTATGTATATCGCCAAAACCCCGACCGTTTCGATTATGAAAGACAGATAAACCATATCCGGCAGGGACAAATCATTGATATCTGGGTGTCGGCATTAAAAAGAGAACGCATCATGGATAGCAGTGCGGTTCTGAAATCAAATAATTACTGATCAAATCCGATGATATGCAATTGATTACTGTTAGCGAATTACACGAACGGCTTGCAAACGGGGAGAAACCAAATCTCGTAGATGTTAGGGAAATATCCGAGCATAATGAATTTAATATCGGCGGCGAACTCATTCCGCTGGGAAAAATAAAAAACATGGAAACCGACCAGCTTGACGCGCTGAAAGACCAGGAAATCATTTGTTATTGCCGGAGCGGAAACCGGAGCGGGCAGGCATGTCAGATACTGGATATGCTCGGCTTTACGAATACAAAAAACCTGCAGGGCGGCATGTTAGCCTGGCAGGAAAAGGTTCGTTAATTAATTATTAATTATCAATTATCAACTATTAGTTGATAACATATTTTTTATGTTCTCCCGTCAATTAATGTTTCATTTACAGTCCAGCGGTAATAATCAATAATCAATAGTCAATAATTAGATTCTAATGTTAATTGAAAAAATAAAGTTCGTCCCCGCCTGGGGGAACAACCAGTTCTCATTAACCAATACTCCGCCGGAATAATAACCGTAAGTATAACCCGTGGCTTCATATTTTTTATTAAAAATATTATTCAGGTAAAAATCGAAATCGATTTCTCCAAATGATTTTATCCTCGGCGAATAAATAACACGGAGCTGCTGTAAATAATAATCCGAAATTTTTCTTTGATTACTCTGCGTATTGTCCAGGTAGGAAGTACCCACAAATTTTGCAGGCAGGCTAATTTCCAATACCTGAACAGGATAAAAGCTGACCGTTGCAGCCGCAATGAAATTGGGAGACAGGGCGATATCGGTTTTTTTGTAGGTTGAACTTACCTGTCCCCCGTTATCGTAATCATCCACGTAGGACGTATAGTTTGAAATCTTATTTTGACTGATCGTGAGATTACCCGTCGCCTCTATCCAACTGGCGGGTTTAATTCCACCCTGCAGTTCCATCCCCAGCCGCCAGCTGCGGGGCGTATTGGTACGCGTGTATTCTCCTACGTCGTTGATCTTTCCGGTAAGAACGAGTTGATTTTTATACAACATATAATAACCGGTGACACCCCAATGATAGGTAGTCGTTTTCTTATTCAATCCCAGTTCAAAATCATTTACAGTTTCCGGCACCGGTTGTTCGGTCACGCCCGCCTCATAGTCTTCCCGGTTCGGTTCATGCGTGGCACGGGCAAATGAAAAATAAGCCTGAACGGGACCTTTGTCGTACGATATGCCGGCTTTGGGATTAATAAAATTGTAGTGGTTGTTAGTCATGATCGAAGGATTGTTCTCAAATCCATCAATCCGGTAATTTACCTGGCGCCATTGCAGATCGGCAAAACTGTTAAACCATTTGCCTAGTTGCTGCTGCCATTTCAAGTAAATATTAAAATCCGTTTTTTTTGCCGGTACATTATAATACGGGTAGTCCGGAGGAACCCCACCCTGCGCGGCCCAGATCACATTTCCATAATGTTTACCATCATATTCCGTCCACCCGCCGCCCAGGGTAAGATGGGTATTGTTGTTTTTATATTGAAGTGAATAAATTCCTCCGTAAAAATAATTATCCAGCCAGCGCTGCCGGATGAGATTGGTGCTTGTGATGGTGGAATCTGCAATTACGGGATTGGGGAGGCCGTAATCAGCGTAAAACGCTTCGTTGATATATTCTTCGTAATAACCTTTTCCCCTGGTCAGAAATGCCGCGAGATTGGCACTCAGGGATCCGGAAATTTCCTGGTTAAAAAATAACTGGTAATGGTTCTGCTGATAATTATCCGTTTGATTCGGATAAGTGAAATAGTTGTAGGTGTGTCGTTTTGAGTTAAACAGGTTGATGGAATCAGCGGGCGTGTTATACAGGGCGCCCGGGTAACCGGTGTTATTCAGATACTCCTGTTGCAATGCCGCGCTGTCCCCATACAGCTTTGCCTCCGGGACACCGTTCCATGCCTGGTAAGTTTTTTCAGATCCCATAATGATATTGAAACGCAAAGACGTTTTCTTAGAAAAATAGGCCGTTGAAAAATAAACCGACTTCAAATCGCTGGTGGCCCGGTCGATATATCCGTTGCTGCTGATACGCGACAGGCGCATATCGATGGTGAAATGGCCATCGATCAGGCCGGAGCCTGCCTTTATTGTATTCTTCCAGGAATTGAATGAGCCGAAGCTATTGTTGAATTCAGCATAGGGAACGGGTTGAAACGCATTTGTGGCAAAATTCATGCTGGCTCCGAACGCTCCCGCCCCATTCGAAGAAGTTCCTACCCCCCTTTGAATCTGGATACTGTTGGTGGATGATGCAAAATCGGGCAGGTCGACAAAATAAATCGCCTGGGATTCCGCGTCGTTATAGGGAATACCATTCAGGGTCATATTGATCCGGGATGCGTCCGTGCCGCGGATCGAGATGCCAGTATATCCGATACCGTTCCCCGCGTCTGAGTTTACCACAACAGAGGGAGTCTGATCCAGGATATAGGGAAGATCCTGTCCGTTATTCATTTTGGCAATCTGGCCGGCCCCCAGGGTGACCTGGGTAAATGGAGTTTTGTCGCCGGCACGGATCGCCCTGATTTCTACCGGGTCCAGGAAAAGTCCCGCGGTTTTTATTCTTACAGAATCCGGGAAAGGGGTCAATGCGCTGCTGTCTTTGTTTATGACGGTCTGTCCGTATGAAACAATGGCCAACAGGAAAAAGCCCTGAAAAAATAAAATTGATTTCATGATCCAACTTTGAGTGAAGAGAAATACCCCGGCGGAAATAGTTGGAAAATGCAGACAGAAAGAAGAGGAAAAAAGAAGCCACCTTCCCTGCGCAGGCATTATCCTGTTCAGGTTCTACGGGTATTATCTCAGCGTTTTCCCATCACGCCAAAGGCGGGACGGGTTTCAGCACCCCGGGAACTTATGGTACCGGTTTTCCGCCGGCAACACAAAGATAAGTCTACCGGAGGTTCCTTCCGTTATCAAATAAAATAAATCTGATGCAACAACCCCAATTATATTTTGTCTTTTATTTCATATTCATCATTAAAATAGTCATCATGAAAAAATATGTTTTAGCAGCCCTCGCCGTGATTACCATCCTGGCAGGGTATAGTCAGTCGGAAGATAATTCCAGGGAGACCCGTAAGGTAACCGGCTTTCAGGGTGTTCGGGTATCCGGCGGAATAGATCTGTATATCAGCAGCGGGGCCGAATCTGTTTCGGTAAGCGCCGCAAACAGCAATATCCGGAATCACATGGTAACGGAAGTGATAAACGGGATCCTCAGTATCCATCTGGAAAAAAACTGGTCGCCCGACGAAGGATCACCGAAAATGAAAGCGTATGTTTCTATCACCACATTAAAATATCTGGAAGCCTCCGGCGGCGGCGATATCTATATTCAGCAGGAGATAACAGCCGGTGACCTGAATGTCCGTTTATCCGGCGGAGGAAATCTGAAAGGCAAATTGCGTGCTGATCATCTGGATATTAAACAGTCTGGTGGGTCCAATGTGGATCTAACCGGAAATGTAAAAAATCTGGCCGTGGAAGCCAGCGGCGGGGGCAATCTGAAGGGTTACGACCTGGTTACTGACTTTGCCAGTATCCTTGCCAGTGGCGGCAGCGATACCGAAATAACCGTCAATAAAGAATTGCGCGTAGTGACCAGCGGTGGAAGTGGTGTACGCTACAAAGGCAGCGCATCCGTAGTCTCTGTCAGTTCCAGCGGTGGTGGAAGCCTTTCCCATAAAGATTAGATCCCCCTATCTTTGCACTCCCTAAATGGAGCGTACAATGGGTATGGATCGTAATACGGTTATCGGTTTTGTTTTGTTGGGTCTTTTGTTGTTTACTTATTTATTCACGGCCACAAAAAACAACCAGCAGCTCGAAAGGCAAAGGTTGCGCGCGGCTGATTCCCTGGCTACGGTAAAAAAATTACAGGAGGTCCTGCAGGTAAAACAGGATTCCGCCAAGGTGAAAGTGGCTTCGGGCGACTCACTCACGGGTTTTAACAAGGCCATCGGCGGAACGGAAAAACTACTGACAATTGAAAACGATCTGTTAAAAATCGTTTTCAGCAACAAAGGTGCCCAGCCAAGGGAGGTCCTTCTCAAGAATTATAAACTGTACGACAGTAGTTTGGTACAACTGGTGGATTCCAGCATGAACAACCGCCTGACCTATCCCATCAATACGGCCACCAACCAGACAGCCCAGATTTCGGATCTGTATTTTAATGATCCAGGCGTTGAAAAAAGCGCGGACGGTACACAGACCATCACGTACACCTTACCTACGCCATCGGGCGTTACCATCCAGCACCAGTATGTGATCCGCCCGGGTAGTTATCTGGTTGACTGGAACCTGACATCAACCGGCGCAACCCAGTTATTTTCCCAAAACAATCTGAACATTGACTGGCATTCGGAAATGAAGAAAACCCAGACTTCCGTTTATTACGAGAAAAGGCTGGCCAACGTTTGCTTTTCCACGGATAATGAATTTGATTATATTTCTTCCAAAACAGAAAAAACTTTTGATAAACCCGTTCAGTGGATTGCGGTCGTTCAGCAGTTTTTCAACAGAACCCTGATCGCAAAAAATGGTTTTGAAAGCGGAAACATTCACTGGTTACGCGAATCATCCGATACCTCCTACCTGCTGGGAACGGCCGATGTGCACCTGCAGGCCAAAATGCCGGGATCAGCAGCTACCTTAAACTTCCAATGGTATTACGGCCCCAATGATTATACAATTCTGAAGAAAGCGGGCCCGAATATGGACCGTATCGTCGACCTGGGCAGGGACATGTACTCCTTTGTTCGTCCGATCAACGTCTACATCATCATGCCGGTGTTTGATTTTTTCAAAAAATTTGTTTCCAGTTACGGCATTGTTATTTTGTTGCTGACCTTATTTATCCGGTTGCTAACTTCTCCTTTGGTGTATAGCAGTTATCTGAGCGGCGCTAAAATGAAAGCCCTTCGCCCGGAAATTGACATACTAAAGAAAAAAACGAATGGTGACCAGCAACAGATGGGTGTGGAGCAAATGAAACTTTTCCGGGAAGCCGGTGTGAACCCGCTCGGGGGTTGTATTCCTGCCTTATTGCAGATCCCGATATTCTTCGCTCTCTTTAGTTTCTTCAACTCCAATGTTGCCCTGCGCGGCCAGTCTTTCTTATGGGCACACGACCTGTCCATCTATGATGTCGTGGTTAAACTGGGCTTTTCGATTCCGGCTTATGGTGATCATATCAGTCTTTTTGCTACCCTTGCGGTGATTACAAGTTTTTTGATTTCCCTGTATGGGATGAGCATGACACCGGACCAAAGCAATCCGGCCATGAAATACATGCCCTATATCATGCCGGTTATGTTGTTGCTGTTCTTCAACCGCTTACCGGCTGCGCTGACCTGGTATTATACGGTCTCTAACGTGATCACGCTGATGCTGCAATTCGTTATCCAGAATTATATTATTGACCACGATAAGATCCTCGCCAAATTGCAGGCCAACAGGACCAAACCCAAAACAAAACCCAAATGGCAGGAGCGGTTCGAACAGATGCAGGAGGCGCAGAAAAAGATTCAGCAGTCAAAAGGTAAACGCTGACCGGCGGTATTATTTATTTTATTAAACCTTTTGAGAAAATCAAACTCTAATGGATATGCGGGTGATAAAATATAAATGGTTAATCGTAGGAATGGGATTGCTGCCGTTTATGGGCTCCGCTCAAAAACGCGTGGGAGATCTCACCCTGTTATATAACTCAGCCATAACCAGCCTGCAGGATTCTGCAAAAAAAATAAGTTCCACGACGGGTTTTTTTCTAAAGGGAAATCTAAGCCGCGCGGAAGTAAGCAGTAACCAGTTTTCTTCTGTCACCATTTATGATTCCAAGGCTGGTTCCGGCGTTTTACTCAAAGAAGTGAACGGACAGAAACTGCTGATCCGGATGAACGAGGAAAACTGGAACCAGAAAAACAGGCGTTTCATGAATCTGAATTTTACAAAGACCAGTGAAACGAAAACCATTGCGGGATATTTCTGTACGCAGGCAAAAGCGACCACTCCCGACGGATCCGAAATAACGGTGTTCTATACACGCGATTTAATTCCGGAAAATAAAAACTACGATCCGCCATTTAAAAACCTGGATGGTTTACCGCTGGAATACGAACTGATAAAAGGCAACCTGCATATTAAATATACCCTGGCGTCCATCAACCTCAATCCGGTACCGGCTTCTAAATTTGATATCCCTACGAGCGGATACCGGGAGATGACCTATGAGGAAAGTCTCAAATTAAAATCAGGCAATCAATAACAAAGCCTAAAGCTTAAGGCTTAAAGCATCTTTTTAGATCCACGATAATATTTTTTAAATGGCGAATTTATTTCACCAGAGATCCAAAAAGTAGTTTTAGGCTTTACGCTTTAGGCCTTAAGCTTATTTAGGCATTTGAATGCGAACGCCCAGGAATTGCAGGTTGGACCGGGTACCGTAATCAATAACGGGTCCAATATTCACTTTATACTGGTAGGGGAGAATGAAAGTGGTATTTCCACGTTGATAGGTAATCATCGCATTTAAAGAAATGCGGTTATCGGCCTGGGGATGGAAGGAAACAGTACTTCCGCTATACAGTGTTGTTTTCTTCAAAGTAAAAGAAGAAGCGGCATTTATAGGTGTGAAACTGTTTTCGAATTCGCTGTGTTTTTTCTTGTCGCCGCCACCCTTGCTCGCAAAAGCCAGTGCGGTAACTGCAAAGAGCAGTAAACCAACCGCGGTCAGGCGGAGAGCACGTGGAAAGGTGGGGGTATTAAGAGAGGCCATCATGAGCAAAGATAAGATAAAAATTTTAGTTTATTTTAACCTAATTCCGGGGATTTACCAATTATTTTAACACAATCTGTGCCGTTTTTGTGGAAAACACCCTTATATGCAGATTATACGTAGTACCGGGCCACCGCGTTGCTTACATAAATTATTTGTGGTTAAGGGATTATGGTTTAATTTAGTATAACCACGTTAAATGAAAGAAAATCCATACCAGCCCGAACAGGATGAGATCAGGGAACTGCTGAAACAATACACTGCTCTGAAGAATGGCCGGAAACACAGCTTTCTTGATGAGGATTGTTTCGAAAAAATCATAGACTATTACGACGGAAAGGAAGAGTTTCCACACGCCCTGGAAGCGGTAGAAATTGGGATTGAACAATATCCTTTTTCATCCACACTGCATATCCGCAAGGCGGATTTGCTCATTGCCACCAGGAAATACGCCGAGGCCCTCCAGGTACTGGAACGGGTCGAATTACTGGATTCAAACGATATCAATCTGTACATACTGAAAACGGATGCTTACCTGGCGCTGGATCAGCAGGAAAAAGCCGTCGTATTACTGCAGGACGCCCTTGGCCATTTTGAGGGAAGGGAAAGGATCGAACTCCTCTTCGAACTGGCCGATGTATATGACGACTATGAGGAGTTTGACAAAATATTTGATTGTCTGCGATGGATACTGGAACAGGATTGTGAGAATGAAGAGGCCCTGTATAAGATCTGTTTCTGGACGGATTTTACGGGACGGAATGAAGAAAGCATCCGGCTCCATCAGAATATCATTGAAGAAAATCCTTATTCGGAGCTCGCCTGGTTCAACCTGGCGGCTGCATACCAGGGTTTGAAACTATATGAAAAAGCGGTAGACGCATACAAATATGCAGTAGCCATTGATGAGAAATTTGACTATGCCTACCGGAATATGGGTGATGCTTTTATCCGTTTGCGCAAATACCGGGAAGCCATTGAAAGTCTGGAAAGGGTATTGGAACTTTCAAAACCGGAGGACGTTATTTACGAGGCGATAGGACACTGTTTTGATAAGCAAAGACAATTTGCACAGGCCCGGTTTTATTACCGCAAAGCATCCCATCTAAACCAGGACGATAGTAAACTGATTTATAAAATCGCCTGTACTTATCTTAACGAAGGGCAATGGACAAACGCGGTAAAGCAACTGGAATCCGCCATCCGTTTGCAGGGCAAACATCCGGAATACCACCTGGCACTGGGAGAATGCAAAGTGCAGCTTTTGGAATTCAGGGAAGCGATCCAGGCATTTGGAACGGTTGTGCGCCTGAGGCAAAAAAATATTTCAGGATGGGAAGCGCTGGTCCGTTGCCTTTATCTCGCTGAAATGTACAAGGAAGCGCTGGAGCAGGTACAGCAGGCCATGCGGATACTCGGGGAAAAACCACTTCTCACTTTTTATATGAGCGCTATATATTTCGCCATGGGGAAATCCAAAGAAGGATTGATCCACCTGGACAAGGCGCTGGGCCGTTCGCCCAAATTGCTAAAGAAAATGATTGCTCTCAACCCATCCTTACTTCAATCACAATCCATCGTAGATGTGATTGCGCGTTACCGTAAAAGATAACGTTTCCTTATTTTTGCGCCTCCTGAACTAATAAACGAAATACACGTCGATGAATTTTTCACTCAGTCAGTTGCCGGAAAGAATTAATAAACCCCGGGACCATGGCATCACCATGGTAATGGATAAAGGATTAAGTATTGAAGAAACCAGAAATTTTTTAAGTATTGCCGAACCCTATGTAGATGTTGTCAAGTTGGGATTTGGAACTTCTTATGTTACGCCAAACCTGGATAAGAAACTGGAAGTTTACCGGGCTGCCAACATACCTATTTATTTTGGAGGTACCCTTTTCGAAGCATTTCTTGTTCGCGGTCAGCTTGAAGATTATATCCGGATCTGCCAGGAATACGGCGTTGGATACATGGAGGTGAGTGATGGATCAGTGAACATTGAGCATAAGGAAAAATGCAGATTGATAGAACGATTGACCAAGTATGGAACCGTACTCAGTGAAGTGGGTAGTAAAGACGCGGCACATATCATTCCACCATATAAATGGATCGAGCTCATGCGGGCTGAATTAAGTGCGGGGGCGAGGTTTGTCATCGCAGAGGCCCGTGAAGCCGGCAACGTGGGCATTTACCGGGGAACGGGCGAAGTGCGTGAAGGACTTGTACAGGAAATACTCACGCAGATCCCGTCTGAAAAAATTCTCTGGGAGGCGCCTCAGAAATCCCAGCAGTTATATTTTATCGAACTCATTGGCGCCAATGTGAACCTGGGCAACATTGCGCCCAACGAAATGATTGCGCTGGAAGCCATGCGCATTGGCCTGCGCGGAGATACGTTTGACCTTTTTCTGAATAAAAAAGAAAGCAAATGAGAAAGTTCGGCCTGATCGGATATCCGCTGGGCCATTCTTTTTCCGGAAAATATTTCAGGGAGAAATTCCGGCGCGATGCCATTGAAGACTGCCTGTATTCCAATATTGAAATTTCTTCGCTCGCGGCCCTTCCCGGTATTCTCAAAGATCCGGAATTAAAGGGTTTGAATATAACTATTCCCTATAAAGAATCGGTGATCCCCTTTCTGCAGAAAAAAGATCCGGTGGTAGAAGAAACCGGCGCCTGTAATTGTATTCGTATAGACCAGGGAAAACTTACAGGATATAATACGGATGTAATAGGATTTGAAGAATCCCTGTCGGCAAGATTAACGGTGATGGACCAGCGCGCCCTGATCCTTGGAACGGGGGGTTCCTCCAAAGCCGTTGCCTGGGTTCTTAAAAAGAAAGGGATAAAATTTTTGTTTGTTTCCAGAAAAAAAACCGGTGCTGCCAACCAGATTTCATATGACTATCTGAACCGCGAACTGATGGATATGCATACGCTGATCATCAATACCACGCCGCTTGGCATGACACCTCATACGGGTGAAAGTCCGCCGCTGCCCTATGAATGGATCGGGCCACAACATTTTCTTTTCGATCTGGTATATAATCCTGAAAAGACGCTCTTTCTTGCCAAAGGAGAGGCTTCTGGTGCGCGTACAAAAAACGGTGCCGATATGTTGGTGATCCAGGCGGAAGCCAGCTGGGCAATCTGGAATCAGGAATCAGGAAAATAATTTGTTTTTTGCATCCTCCGGTAAGCTGACCACTTTTTTCAATTCGTAGTCATAACAAATCATGGACGTTTTTGCGATCGCAACGAGCAGGATAAGTTCTTCTGATTTTTTTTCAATTTTATAAACCAGGTCAAAACCCACGCGGCTGAATTCCACGGGTTGTATACTGATCAGCAACTCTTCGCCATAATACATTTCATTTTTAAATACCAGGGCGGCATCTGCCATGATCATTCCAACGCCTTCCATATTGAGTTCGGAATATCCCAGCTTTTTCAGAAAACGAACCCGCGCTTCATGAAGAAAGGCAAGTACTTTATCGTTTCCGACATGCGACCCGTAATTCAGGTCGGTTATGCGCACCGCGAATGAAGTGCTGAATGAAAAATATTCCGGCAGGTCAATTTTGATTCTGGACATGCGTTGATGGATCCGTTTGGGTTTTTAAAAATGCGATCAGCAGATCGCCCGCTTTACGGCGGTGGCTGAATAAATTTTTTTCTTCCGGACTCATTTCCGCAAAGCTTTTTTGAGAACCATCCGGCAAAAAAACGGGATCGTATCCGAAACCGCCGTCTCCGGCAGGGGAGCGAAGGATCTGTCCTTCACAACGGCCCTCAAAAAAATATTCCCGGTTACGAAGGATCAGACATATTACGGTAATAAAGCGGGCCCGCCGGTTGTTGGAATCAGCCAGGGCCCGGAGCAATTTGCGCGTATTCTGGATATAGGAAACAGGTTCACCCGCATATCGGGCGCTGTGTACGCCCGGCTCTCCTCCCAGGGAGTCCACTTCGAGGCCCGTGTCTTCGCTGAAACAATTTTCACCGCCGGTAAGCCGGTGAATGGTTTGTGCTTTTACCAGGGCATTTTCCTTCAGGGTTTCGTAAGGCTCCGGAATTTCTTTTTGAATACCCGCATCAGCGAGGGAGATGATTTCTACCTTGGATCCAATGGCATTACGAAGTTCCTTCAGTTTATATATGTTATTACTTGCGAAAATCAGTTTCACAGGCTGAACAGTTTTTTAAGACAGGTCCATAAACGTTGTTTCAATTCCAACCCATCTTTATTATCCCTGCTCATGATATCTGCCTGCAAAACCGGAACAATCGAAATGCCATCCAGGGTAGAAATGGTCATATCCTGCAATCCGTGGATTTGACCGGTTATAGCGGGCACGGCGCCCCATAAAAACAGGATCTGCGGATGGAGTTGGATTTTTAATTCGTCCAGGTGCACCGGACTGACCGCTGTATTGACCAGGGCGATATCGTCGGGACCGCATTTGCAGGCTGTAAGTATTTTATGAAGAAATGCAAGCTGGCCTTCCGGCATAAATTCGTGATCCGGGTGGCTGACCAAAAAACAGATCGAACGAAGATTCTTTCCCAGAAAAGGATAAGCGGGGACCGGGGTCCGTGCAGGCGATTTTGGAATATCTTGTTTTTTATTGTCTGTGGAACGATCCCCTGCCACGAGGGATTCCGGGTAGAGGGCAGCAATCAGTTCGGGAGAAAAATGCAGATTATTGATTCCCATAAAAGATTTGAAAATTACCGGAGTGGTTTTGTATGCTCCGGGATGTTTTGTTTCTTTGTATGATCAAAATTAGTATATATGATGGAGACGGTGGACATCCCGGTTACGAGGATAAAAAGAAGCAGACTGCATGAAATGGATTTCAATCACCTGCCTTTCGGCAAATTTTTCAGCGATCATATGCTGGAAGCAGAATATGCTGATGGTGAATGGCAAACGGTTTGCATTAAGCCGTACCAGCCGATTATATTCGAGCCATCCATCATGGCCCTTCACTATGGTCAGGCCATATTCGAAGGCATCAAAGCTTACCGGAATAAAAACGGAGACGCATTCATTTATCGCCCCTTTGATAATTTGAAACGGTTTAATATTTCTGCAGAAAGAATGGAAATGCCGTCCGTCCCGGAAGAAATTTTTATTGAAGGCATGCGCAAACTGATCGGCCTGGATAAGGAATGGATACCGGCCAAGGATGATTATTCATTATACATCCGTCCCTTTATGTTTGCCACGGACGCTTCCCTGGGGGTTAAGACTTCTGACACCTATAAATTTATGATCCTGCTGAGCCCCACGGGTCCTTATTACGCAACGCCCATGAAGATCTACGTGGAAGAAAAATATACCCGGGCTGCACCGGGTGGCGTCGGATTCGCCAAAAATGCAGGAAACTATGGGGGAGCATTAAAAGCTACGGCGGAAGCCAGGGCACAGGGTTATGATCAGGTATTATGGACAGACGCTTTTGAACACAAATGGCTGCAGGAAGTAGGAACCATGAATGTGTTTTTTGTCTTTGGAAATACGGTGGTTACCCCCACGCTCGACGAAGGAACCATTCTGGAAGGCGTCACGCGGGACAGCGTGATCACCGTACTTCGCGAACACGGGTTGACGGTTGAAGAAAGAAAGATCAATATAGACGAGGTGGTGGAAGGGCACAGAAGCGGAAAATTGACCGAGATTTTCGGATCCGGAACGGCTGCGACCATATCTTCCATCAAGGAGTTGCGGTATAAGGACTACAGCATGCACCTGGATGTTACGACCTTCCATACGGCCCATGCTGCAAAAAAAATCCTTGCTGAAATTCGGGAGGGGAAAAAGCCGGATACCCACGGCTGGCTGGTAAAAGTCTGAGGTCAACATTAATTTGGAGATTCCCGGCTCGGCCGTTACCTTTGCCGTCCCAAAATTCAAACAGGTTCCGAATGCCTACAATACAACAATTGGTTAGAAAAGGAAGAGAAATCATCCGTGCGAAAAGTAAATCCAGGGCGCTGGATTCCTGTCCGCAAAGACGAGGCGTATGTACGCGCGTATATACGACTACGCCAAAAAAACCCAACTCGGCTCTCCGCAAGGTGGCCAAAGTGCGTCTGACCAATAAAATTGAGGTGATCGCCTATATTCCGGGGGAAGGGCATAACCTGCAGGAACACTCCATCGTTCTGATTCGTGGCGGCCGTGTGAAGGATCTTCCGGGAGTGCGTTATCATATCGTCCGCGGATCGCTGGATACCGCAGGCGTGAAGGATCGTAAGAAAAGCCGGTCAAAATACGGAACCAAGAAAGAAAAAGCCGGCGCTAAACCAGCCGCCAAGAAATAATCAAATCTTAATTTCAAATAATGAGGAAGTCACAGGCCAAAAAATTACCACTCGCTCCGGATGCAAAATATAACGACATCCTGGTCACGCGTTTTGTAAACAACCTGATGTGGCAGGGTAAAAAGAATACCGCTTTCGGTCTGTTTTACGATGCCATCGACCGCGTTTCAAAAACGACCAATGAAAACGGATACGAAATCTGGAGACGGGCGCTCAATAATGTCACACCGGCAGTTGAAGTGAGGAGCCGTCGTATCGGAGGGGCCACTTTTCAGATCCCCGCCGAAGTACGCGCCGACCGGAAGATTTCCCTGAGTATTAAGTGGCTTATCCGGTTCAGCCGGGAAAGAAACGGGAAAAGTATGGCCGACAAGCTGGCAGGCGAAATTCTCGCGGCAAGCAAGGGCGAGGGCGGCGCTTTCAAGAAGAAGGAAGACACTCACCGGATGGCAGAAGCCAATAAGGCCTTTGCCCATTTCCGGATCTGACCGAATATATTTTTTTTAAATTTTACTCCCCCGCCAACGACGGGGGAGTTTTTTTATGCGGTATCCAGCCTGTCCAAAGCCCTTTTTGAACTTATTTTATGGAAGACGGATCACCGATGGATCGAAGGCGGGGAAAGCTTGAATAAAGAAAGCCAGTCCGGTCCCTAATTTTCACATTTGCACATCGGTATACTGGCACATTTAATGAGAAAAAGGGGTACCTTTGCACACCTAAAAGAAAAATACTTTTAATTTAAAATAATGGCAGATTTAAAACTTCAAAGAAACTTCGGTATTGCAGCTCATATTGATGCCGGAAAAACAACCACAACCGAGCGCATCCTGCGATATACGGGGATGATCCATAAGATCGGCGAAGTGCATGATGGGGCGGCAACCACCGACTGGATGGACCAGGAAAAAGAAAGGGGTATCACCATCACGTCTGCGGCGGTAAGTTGTCAATGGAACTTTCCGACCGACAAGGGGAAAGTGGATGCAAACACGAAGAAATACAATTTCAATATTATTGATACGCCGGGTCACGTGGATTTTACAGTTGAGGTGGAAAGATCCCTGCGTGTTCTGGACGGGCTGATTGCATTGTTTTCAGCAGTGGATGGTGTCGAGCCGCAGTCTGAAACAGTTTGGCGCCAGGCGAACCGTTATAAAGTACCCCGGATCGGGTTTGTAAATAAAATGGATCGTGCCGGCGCAGATTTCCTGATGGTGGTTACCCAGGTAAAAGAAATGCTGGGCGCCAATGCCGTTCCCCTGCAGTTACCGATCGGTGCCGAAGATGATTTCAAAGGTGTGGTCGATTTAATCAGAATGAAAGGTGTTATCTGGCATATGGAAACTGAAGGTATGACCTTCGATGAAATTGAAATCCCGGCAGATTTGCTGGAGGAAGCCAGGGAATGGAGAGCGAAACTGGTTGAGGCTGTTGCGGAATACGATGATAAACTGCTTGAAAAATTTTTTGTGGATCCGAAAAGTATCACCGAAGATGAGATGAATGAAGCCATTCGAAAAGCGACAATCGATCTGAGTATTGTTCCGATGATGTGTGGTTCTTCATTCAAAAATAAAGGTGTACAAACCGCTTTGGATGCCGTTTGCCGTTACCTGCCTTCCCCGATTGACCTGGAAGATACTCAGGGTACCGATCCGAATACAGGTGAAATCATCACCCGGAAACCGGATCCGAAAGAACCCTTTGCAGCCCTGGCTTTTAAGATCATGACCGATCCATTTGTTGGCCGTCTCGCGTTTTTCCGGTGTTATAGTGGACGTCTCGAATCAGGTTCTTATGTGTTGAATGTCCGGAGTGGCAAAAAAGAACGGATCAGCCGCATCATGAAAATGTTTGCCAATAAGCAAAACCCGATCGACTTTATTGAAGCCGGTGATATCGGCGCGGCCGTGGGTTTTAAAGAAATAAAAACGGGAGACACGCTTTGTGATGAAGATTTTCCGATCACACTGGAAAATATGTTTATCCCCGAACCCGTCATCGCTGTTGCTGTTGAACCGAAAACACAGGCGGACGTGGACAAAATGGGAATCGCCATCTCCAAACTCGTAGAAGAGGATCCGACCCTTCGGGTGAATACTGACGAAGAAACCGGTCAGACGATTCTGCGCGGAATGGGTGAACTGCATCTGGAAATCATCATCGAACGGATGCGCAGAGAATTTAAAGTTGATGTAAACCAGGGCGCTCCCCAGGTTGCTTATAAAGAGGCATTTAATACGACGATCGAACACCGCGAGGTACTGAAGAAACAAACGGGTGGCCGCGGTAAATTCGCCGACATCCAGTTTGCCATCGGGCCTGCAGATGAAGAATGGATAAAAGAAAACGAAGGCAAACATTTTCAGTTTGTGAATGATATTTTCGGCGGATCCATTCCGAAAGAATTTATCCCTGCGATATCAAAGGGATTTGAAGTGTCCATGACGACCGGCGTATTGGCGGGTTATCCGATGACTAATATGAAGGTGCGCGTATTCGACGGAAGCTACCATGACGTGGATTCCGATGCGATGAGTTTTGAAATCTGTGCGAGATCCGCCTTCCGTGAAGCCGGCCGCAAAGCAAAACCCATCCTGCTCGAACCCATCATGAGAGTTGAAGTACTTACGCCGGATCAATATATGGGAGACGTTACCGGGGATTTAAACCGTCGCCGGGGTATCCTGGAAGGGATGGACAGCCGCGCAAATCTTCAGGTTATCAAGGCCAAAGTGCCCCTGAGTGAAATGTTCGGATATGTAACCCAGTTACGTTCCCTGAGTTCGGGCCGTGCCACGTCTACCATGGAGTTCTCTCATTATGCTCCTGCGCCAAACAATATCGCAGAAGAAGTCATAGCCAAAGTAAAAGGCAAGAGTAAAGTAACTGCCTGATCTTTTTGATAAATGAAATGTGCCCTCCCGCTCATAGCGGGAGGGTTTTTTTTTGAACGGCAATTGTTAGAGAAGCGATTTGATTATTTTTCCGGATAAATTACTTGTATCATGAACCGATTCTGTTATAGAATTTTGACTGGTTTTCTATTTGTGATTATGGGAACAGGGGCTTCCGCTCAGCCACACAAAGAAATGACCTGGAGCAGGGATGGCAACCGTTTTTATCTGAGTACTGCAGAGGGTATTGTTGAAAATATTCTGCCGGAAGGCAATCAGAATACCCTGATAACCTCTCAACAGCTTACTCCTGCCGGTAAAAAAGAGTCCCTGAAAATAAAAAATTTTTACTTCTCAGATGATTTCAGGAAACTGCTGATCTATACCAATGCGAAAAAAGTCTGGCGTTATGAAACCCGCGGCGATTATTGGGTCTATGATATTTCAGAAGCGTCCCTGAAACAACTGGGACGTTCGTTGCCGCCTTCCTCACTCATGTTTGCGAAATTTTCTCCCGACGGAACAAAAGTTGCTTATGTGAGCGGGCACAATATTTATGTGGAAGACCTTTTGACACATGTAATAAAACCACTTACCAGCAACGGTTCGCGAAAATTGATCAACGGAACTTTCGACTGGGTATATGAAGAAGAATTTAGTTGCCGCGATGGATTCCGCTGGAGTCCCGACAGCCGGGCGATCGCATACTGGCAGATCAACGACAGCAGCACCCGCGATTATTATATGTTGAACACGACGGATTCGGTGTATTCCCGCGTCATACCCGTTGAATATCCCGTAGCCGGCCAGATGCCTTCCCCATTCAGAATTGGCGTTGTGCAGATAAAAGATATTCAGACCCGTTGGATGAAAATTCCGACCGATCTGAAAAACGGTTCCTATCTGCCGAGAATGGAGTGGGCAGCCAATAACCAGGAGCTGATCGTTCAGCGCCTGAACCGGAGCCAGAATGAATCGGATGTAATTTTATGTAACACAACAACGGGAGATTCCAGATCTGTTTACAAAGAAAAGGACAATGCCTGGATAGATGTGATTTCAAGGGGAGATGACGAATTTGACGCAGGCGGGTGGGATTGGCTCAAAAACGGTTCTGATTTTTTGTGGATCAGTGAAAAGGACGGATGGCGGCATGTATACCGGATCAGCAGGGACGGTAAAAAGGAAGTATTGGTTACACCCGGCAATTTTGACGTGATGAAAGTTTCTTTACTTGACGAAAAAAATAACCTGCTGTATTTCATGGCATCGCCCGATAACGCCACACAGGCTTATTTATATTCCTGCAGCCTGGATGGGAAAGGGAAAGCGGTAAGAATGACGCCCGCGAATCAGCCGGGAACACATATCTACGAATTGTCACCCAATGGAAAATTTGCCCAACATCAGTTTTCAAATTATTATACGCCGAAAGAACATGAATGGATTACACTGCCTGATCACCAGGTCCTGCCCGGCACGGTTGCAGCAAGAGCCGCAAATCCGGCAGACAGTGCGGCGTCCAACATTTCATTCTTTAAAATACACACGGCAGATGGCGTAAGTATGGATGGATGGATGGAGAAACCCATTCCCTTTGACAGCACAAAAAAATACCCTGTTTTATTTTATGTATATACTGAACCCGGATCTCAAACAGTGATTGATGAATTCGGGGTTACGAGATGTCCCGTTTACCCGGGGGACCTGGCCAGGGACGGATATATCTATATTTCGCTGGACAACCGGGGTACGCCCGCTCCCAAGGGAGCGGCCTGGAGAAAATCCATCTACCGGAAGATCGGCCAGCTCAATATCCATGATCAGGCCCAGGCTGCTGCAGAGGTCTGTCGCTGGTCCTTTGTAGATACGTCCAGGATCGCGGTCTGGGGCTGGAGCGGGGGCGGTTCGGCTACCCTGGGCCTGATGTTCCAGCATCCGGAAATTTATAAAACAGGATTAGCCGTTGCCGCACTGGGAAACCTGGAAACATACGATAACATCTATGAGGAGCGATATATGGGTAATCCCATGGAAACCAGGGCGGATTACGTGAAGGGATCATCGATTACCTATGCTTCCAACCTGCAGGGCAACCTCCTGTACGTTCACGGCAGCGGGGACGATAACGTACATTTCGATAATGCAGAAATGCTCCTGAATGAACTGATAAAGTACAACAAACCCTTTCAGTTTATGGAATACCCAAACCGGACGCACGGCATTCAGGAAGGGGACGGAACAAGAATGCATTTATATAATTTGTTCAAGAATTACCTGAATACACATTGTCCCGGAGGGGCCAAATAAATCTCTAAAAAACCCCTCTAATTCTTTGACAGTTTATCTCTTAACCCATACCTTTGCATCCCGTTCAAAAAACGGGGATTGACATATGTCCCAGCGAATCAGAATCAAATTACAGTCGTACGATCACAATCTCGTGGATAAATCCGCCGAGAAGATCGTTAAAACAGTACGTAGTACGGGAGCCGTTGTAACCGGTCCGATACCTTTACCGACAAGGAAAAAAGTATTCACCGTTTTACGTTCGCCGCATGTCAATAAAAAAGCACGCGAACAATTTCAGTTGCATACGCATAAGAGGTTGTTGGACATTTACACGTCTACTTCAAGAACCGTAGATGCCTTATCCAAGCTGGATCTGCCATCAGGTGTTGATGTAGAAATAAAAGCCTGAGTAAAAATTCCATCTGCCAAACCAGCAATGGTCAAAGCAGCGCTGGATGATTTGAAAAGAAATATGAACAAGCCGTTCGGGGTTTGTTTACTACCGGTACTTCCGTCGGCCACCGAAGCTTTAGCGAAGGTGGCTGCGATTCCAAAGCAGCGAAATTGGGCAAACCTCCTTCGCTAAAGCTTCGGAGGGCAAAGGAAAAGGTCGGTTGCAAACAGGGGATTGAAATCAGTATCAGCCGTAAAAAGCTAAGCGGACCGCTGATTGTCCTTAGACACCAGGCACAAACCAATAAAAAATGAAAGGTTTAATTGGAAAGAAAATTGGAATGACCAGTGTCTTCACCCCTGATGGCAAGCAGCTTGCCTGCACCATCATCGAAGCAGGTCCCTGTATCGTAACGCAGGTGAAAACCACCGAGTCCGACGGCTACAACGCTCACCAGATCTCCTTCGGAGAAAAGAAAGAAAGGCATGTTCTCGCTTCTGAAAAGAACCACTTCGCCAAATCAAATACCACAGCAAAACAATTTATCAGGGAATTCCGCAATTTTTCTTTAGAGAAAAATCTGGGGGAAGCGCTGACCGTTGACATTTTCACTGAAGGTGAAATAGTCGATGTGGTGGGGACATCCAAAGGAAAGGGTTTCCAGGGTGTTGTGAAGCGGCATCATTTTCACGGGGTTGGCGGACAGAGCCATGGCCAGCATGACCGTAGCCGGGCTCCTGGATCGCTGGGTAACTCTTCTGATGCGGCCCGCGTTATGAAGGGAATGAAAATGGCCGGCCGGATGGGTGGTGACCGCGTAAAACTGAAGGGTTTGAAAGTGGTTAAAATATTTGCTGAAAAAAATTACCTGCTGATTGCCGGGTCCGTACCGGGTCACAATGGTTCCATTGTATATGTTCAGAAGTAATAACCAATTAAAGAGATTCACATGCAAGTAGATGTTGTAAATATAAAAGGGAAAAAAACGGGTCGCACGCTGGAATTGCCCGCGGAAATTTTTGAAGTGGAACCGAACGATCACGTCATATACCTGGCCGTAAAGCAATACCTGGCCGCACAACGGCAGGGGACACACAAAGTGAAGACCCGCATGGAAGTGAAGGGATCTTCCAAAAAATTACATAAGCAAAAAGGAACCGGTGGATCCCGTAAAGGAAATATCCGGAACCCATTGTATAAAGGGGGTGGTACCATATTCGGACCAAAACCGCATAGCTGGGATTTCAAGCTGAACCGGAGAGTAAAGGACCTGGCCAAAATATCGGCTCTTTCTTATAAGGCGAAAGAAAATTCCATCCTGGTTGTGGAAGACATTCAGTTGAAAGCACCCAAAACCAGTGAAATGGCGGGCCTGCTTGAAGGATTGAAACTGACGGATAAGAAAGCGCTGTTTGTTATTCCGGAATACAACGACAACCTGCATCTCAGCCTGCGGAACATTCCGAAGATGGAATGCAGTCTGCTGGCCGATGTGAATACCTATGATATCGTGAATGCGGAAGTTCTCGTCATTACGGAATCAGCGGCAAAGATGTTTGTGGGAGAGGAAGTGGAGGCATAAGTAATTAGATGATTTGGAAATTCGAAAATTCCATTTCCAAATCTTCAAATCTTCAAATTTTCAAATTGATTAGATGAAATTAACAGATGTTCTGATCCGCCCGATACTAACTGAAAAGGCAAATGCGCAGCAGGAAAAACTCCGTCGCTATGCATTCCGGGTTAGCACGCGGGCCAATAAACTGGAGATCAAAAAAGCAGTAGAGGAATTTTACGGCATCACGGTAGTGGATGTGAATACAGTCATCGTACCGAGTAAGGCAAGGTCCAGGTCAACCAAGGCTGGTCTGATTACTGGACGCAAGCCCGGGTATAAAAAAGCGCTGATCACCCTCGCAGTTGGAGAATCAATTGATTTGTATTCGAATATTTAAGTAATTAAAAGAATGGCATTCAACTGCCGCGAAAGTTGACGTTTTCATCATAAATATTCTGAGAAATTAACATGGCACTAAAAAAATTTAAACCGGTCACAGCAGGAACGCGTTGGAGGATTGGTAATGCATTCGCAGAAATTACATCCGACACACCGGAGAAAACGCTGTTGGAAAAAATCAGTCGCACAGGTGGCCGTAATTCCCAGGGAAGAAGGGCGATGCGCTATATCGGGGGTGGTCATAAAAAAATGTACCGCCTGATTGATTTCAAAAGGGATAAAAAAGGTATTACGGGAACCGTGGTTACCATTGAATATGATCCGAACAGAACTTCATTTATCGCGCTGATTCATTATAGTGATGGGGAAAAAAGATATATCCTGGCACCACAGGGACTCCAGGTGGGCGGGAAGGTTCAGTCCGGCGATGCGGTAGCTCCGGAAATCGGGAACGCCTTACAGATGAAGAATATTCCGCTGGGTACTAATGTGCATAACGTTGAAATGCAACCCGGGCAAGGTGGAAAACTGATCCGTAGTGCGGGTACAACCGCGCAGCTGACCAACAAGGAAGACAAATATGCCGTATTGAAAATGCCTTCCGGCGAACTCAGAAAAATTCTGATCAACTGTTATGCTACCGTTGGTGTGGTTTCGAACAGCGATCACAGTCTCCAGAGCATGGGTAAAGCCGGTCGTAACCGGTGGAGAGGAATCCGTCCGCGCGTACGGGGTGTTGCAATGAATCCCGTGGATCATCCGATGGGTGGTGGTGAAGGAAAGGCATCCGGCGGTCAGCCCCGTTCAAGGAATGGCCAGTACTCAAGGGGTCTGAAAACCAGGACAAAAGGAAAGGGAAGTGATAAGCTGATTATCCAGACGAAGAAAGGGAAGAAGATAGGGAAATAATTTGTGCATTTGGGAATTTGAAAATTTGGAAATGTTTTTCAAATTCCCGTAAAATAGAGAGTACATTTCCAAATTTCCAAATTTTCAAATTTTCAAATTAACCATGGGTCGTTCAATAAAAAAAGGTCCTTACGTAGATGCCAACCTGGAAACAAAAGTGCTTAGCATCAATGAAGGAAAGGGAAAGAAAGGCGTCATCAAGACCTGGAGCCGCCGGTCCACCATTACGCCGGATTTCGTCGGACATACTTTTGCCGTACACAATGGCAATAAGTTTATCCCGGTGTATGTGACCGAATTTATGGTGGGTCATAAGCTGGGTGAATTTGCGCCGACAAGAAATTTCAAAGGACACTCCAGCAAAAAAATTGCTGAATAAATAATAGATAAGAATAATGCCTTTGGCTTTAAGCTTTACGCTTTCAGCTTTGGGCTTAAAAAGGATAAAATGGAAGCACTAGCTAAACTGAAAAATTACCCGACGTCGCCACGAAAGATGCGGCTGCTGGCAGATGAAATAAGAGGTCTGCAAATTGACAAGGCGCTGGCTTTGCTGGAACATCATCCGCAGCATTCTTCCACGCCCCTGTATAAGCTGTTGTGGTCTGCTGTTAAGAACTGGGAAGCCAAAAATGAAGGGAAAAGTGCGGCCGATGCCGGTTTGCTGGTGAAAACGATTTTTGTAGACGGTGCCAGGGTTTTGAAAAGGATGCGTCCGGCTCCGCAGGGTCGCGGTTACCGGGTTCGCAAACGCAGCAACCACGTGACGCTGATCGTGGATGAGAAAGTTTAAAAAAATTTGAGAATAAGGGAATTTGAGAATTTGAAAATGGTTTTCAAAATCCCGCAGACAGAGAGAACATTTTCAAATTTCCAAATTTCCAAATTTTCAAATTAATCAGATACATGGGTCAGAAAACAAATCCTATAGGTGCGAGACTGGGAATTATCCGTGGCTGGGAGTCCAACTGGTTCGGTAATAAAAGAGATTATTCTGTCAAACTGATAGAAGACAACAAGATCAGAACCTATCTCAATGCACGTATCAACAAAGGCGGAATCGCCAAGATCGTGATTGAGCGTACACTCAACAAGCTCATTGTAACGATCCATACTTCCAAGCCCGGCATCATTATCGGTAAGGGTGGCGGAGAAGTGGACCGCATCAAGGAAGAGTTGAAAAAACTGACTGGAAAGGAAGATGTTCAGATCAATATCCTGGAAATCAGGCGGCCCGAACTGGATGCGAATATTGTAGCGGATACGATTGCCCGCCAGATTGAAAACCGAATCAATTATAAGAGGGCCATAAAAATGGCTATTGCTTCAGCGCTTCGTATGGGTGCCGAAGGAATCAAGGTAAAAGTCGGCGGCCGTTTGGGGGGTTCTGAAATTGCACGCTCCGAAGAAATTAAATCCGGACGCACACCCTTGCATACGCTCCGCATGGATATTGATTATGCCAGCGTATTTGCGCTGACCGTATATGGAAAAATAGGCGTCAAAGTGTGGATCTGTAAGGGGGAAGTGCTAACCAAGCGTGATCTGAATCCGAATTTCGTCGGTGGTAAAACAGACGTCAGTGACAGAAGGGAAAGAAGGGATGAAATCAGGGATCGCGAAGACCGCGGACGTGGTGGAGAAAGAAGAGGTGGCGGTGCCGGGGGTGGAGAACGCAGAGGCGGTGGCGGCGGAGGAAGGAGATAGACGAATTATCAAATTTTCAAATTGAACTAACATGTTACAGCCCAAAAGGAGTAAACATAGGAAAGCACAAAAAGGCAGGATCCGCGAAGTAGCAAAAAGAGGAACTGATATTTCTTTTGGTTCATACGGCCTGAAAGCGCTGGAAGGAATCTGGTTAACGAACCGTCAGCTGGAAGCAGCCCGTCAGGCGCTAACCCGTTCGATGAAAAGAGAAGGTAATGTGTGGATCCGGGTTTTTCCGGACAAACCGATCACCAAGAAACCGCAGGAAGTGAGAATGGGTAAGGGTAAGGGTAATCCGGAATACTGGGCTGCCGTTGTGGAACCGGGACGTATGCTATTTGAAGCGGATGGTGTTACCGAAGCTGTGGCAAAAGAGGCTTTGTTACTGGCTGCACAGAAACTTCCGATCAAAACCAAATTCGTGGTTCGCCATGATGTGACCGCATTATAATTCAAATTTATCAAGATGTCAAAGAGAAATGATTTTGTAAACAGCCTGAAGGATCTAAGTGAAATAGACCTTGTGTCCCGGATCCGTGAAGATGAACAGCGTTTAAAGAAGCTGGAGTTTGCGCACGCCATATCGCCGCTGGAAAGTCCGGTAAACATCCGGATGCTCAGAAAAGATATCGCCAGGCTGAAAACAGAAATAACCAAAAGAAAAATCGGAAAACCGGCCCTGGCGAAAGCATAAGATTCTCTTTGCAGCCACAGCGGACTGATTTACAAAATATCAAATAAGCATTATGCCAGATAGAAATTTAAGGAAGACGAGAATCGGAGTTGTAAGCAGCAACAAAATGGACAAGACCGTAGTGGTTGCCGTTGAAAGAAAAGTTCAGCATCCGATTTACGGTAAGTTCCTGAAAAAGACGACCAAGTTTCATGCCCATGATGAAAAGAACGAATGCAGCATCGGAGATGTGGTGCGTATCATGGAAAGCCGTCCATTGAGTAAAACCAAGCGCTGGCGCCTGGTGGAAATCGTGGAGAAAGCGAAATAAATTTCATTCTAAAAAAACGTATTACATGATACAGCAGGAAAGTAGATTAAACGTGGCAGATAATAGCGGAGCCAAAGAGGTTTTGTGTATCCGTGTATTGGGAAACAGCGGCCAGGATTATGCTAAAATCGGAGACAAGATTGTGGTTACTGTTAAAGATGCATTGCCTGCAGGTGGAATTAAAAAAGGCACCGTTACCAAAGCCGTAATCGTTCGGACCAAGAATAAACTTCGGCGCAAAGACGGTTCTTATATCCGTTTCGATGATAACGCAGTGGTATTGCTGAACCCAAGCGACGAGCCCAGGGGGACACGTATTTTCGGACCGGTGGCCCGCGAGTTGCGTGACAAAGGATACATGAAAATCATCTCGTTGGCGCCCGAAGTATTATAAGCTTAACGCGGAACGCTTAACGCCTAACGCGGAGGGCTTCTTCGGAGAGTAAAACAAATTGAGAATAAGTACAGATTTAAATTATTAATAAAAAAGCGTTAAGCGTTAAGCGTTCCGCGTTCGGCCTTAAACTCAGAGTATAAAACAGAAAAGATGGAAAGCAGATTCAAACCCAAATTCAATATTAAGAAGGGTGATAAAGTGGTGGTGATTACAGGAGATGATAAGGACCTGAAGAAATCACGCAAGGTGCTGGAAGTATTTCCGGATACCTCTAAAGTGCTGGTTGAAGGTGTTAACATCGTCACCAAACACACCAAACCTTCCGCCCAGAATACCAAAGGTGGTATTGTGAAACTGGAAGCGCCCATCCATATATCGAATGTGCTGCTTTGGGACACCAAAACCGGCGGACCTTCTAAAATCAGCCGTACACGGGAAAATGGAAAACTTATTCGCACCGCAAAAAAATCAGGGGAGGTAATTAAATAATGAGCACAACGAAATACACTGCCCGCCTGGCAGAAAAATACAAAAAGGAAGTCATTCCCGCATTAGTAAAGAAATTCGGTTACACTTCCATTATGCAGGCACCCAAACTGGAAAAAATCTGTCTGAACCGCGGAATTAACGGAGCCGTATCGGATAAGAAGCTGGTGGATATCACAATAGAAGAACTGACCACGATAACGGGTCAGAAGGCTGTTTCAACCATTTCTAAAAAGGATATTTCCAATTTTAAACTTCGGAAGGGAATTCCAATAGGAGCCCGCGTAACCCTGCGTGGTATAAAGATGTATGAGTTTCTGGATCGCCTGGTAGCGTCGGCTCTTCCCCGCGTACGTGATTTCAAGGGTGTGAGCGAAAAAGCGTTCGACGGTCGTGGAAATTATACCATGGGTATTACGGAACAGATCATCTTCCCTGAAGTGGATATTGATAAAGTGAACAAGATCACGGGTATGGACATCACTTTCGTGACGACGGCAAAAACCAACGAAGAAGCTTATGAATTGCTGAAGGAACTGGGTATGCCTTTCCGGAATGCGAAAAAAGAAGATCCCAAATAAATAACGAGTTCAAATCAATTAATAAATATTCATGGCCAAAGAATCAGTCAAAGCCAGACAAAGGAAACGGGAAGTAATGGTTGCGAAATATGCTGACAGGCGCGCTGCGCTGAAAGCGGAGGGCAATTATAAAGCGCTTGACCTGCTTCCGAAGAATGCATCACCAGTGCGTTTGAAAAACCGTTGCCAGTTAACGGGAAGACCCCGTGGATATATCCGTTACTTCGGTGTATCCAGGAATATATTCCGGGATATGGCACTGCAGGGGAAGATTCCGGGTGTAAGAAAAGCGAGCTGGTAGAACGTTCATCGTTTATCGTTCATCGTGGATCGTATTAAGATTACCCGATAAACGATACACGATATACGATAAACGAATAATTAATAAAGACTTTAACAGAAATACAATGGTAACAGATCCTATAGCAGATTTTCTCACCAGAATCCGCAATGCGCAAATGGCGAATCACCGGATCGTAGAGATCCCTGCTTCGAACCTGAAAAAGCGGATGACAGAAATTCTATATGACAAGGGCTATATCCTGAAATACAAATTTGAGGACGACAGCAAACAGGGTGTGATCAAGATCGCGCTGAAATACGATCCAACAACCAAGGAACCGGCTATCCGGAGCCTTGAAAGAGTGAGTCGTCCCGGCCTGCGTCAGTACGCGAGCCCCGTGGAATTTAAAAGAGTGAAAAACGGCCTGGGTATCGCTATTGTATCCACTTCGAAAGGGGTGATGACGGATAAGGATGCCAAGGCGCAGAATGTCGGCGGAGAAGTTCTCTGTCATGTGTACTAAAGAAAGTGTGGAAGTGTGGTAGTGTGGAAGTATGGGAATTGATATTTTCAATTTTCCGATTTTTCAAATTTTCAAATTAGAAATAATGTCCAGGATAGGAAAAAAACCGGTTCTCATTCCAAACGGAATCACAGTTACTGTGGGTGGCGACAATATTGTTTCAGTAAAGGGCCCGAAAGGGGAACTGAAGCAGGCCATTGACCGGGATATCAAAGTGGAAGTGAAAGGTAATCAGATCGAACTTTCACGTCCGACGGATCAGATCCGTCATCGCGCGCTACATGGTTTGTACCGTTCATTGATGTCGAATATGGTGAAAGGTGTTGCTGAAGGATATAAAAAACAACTGGAACTGATCGGTGTCGGGTTCAAGGCTTCCCACCAGGGAAACCTGCTTGATCTGGCGCTGGGTTATTCCCATAATATCATTTTCGAAATTCCAAAGGAACTGAAACTGGCAACGGCCCAGGAAAAGGGAGAGAACCCGAAGATCATGCTGGAAGGTATTGACAAACAACTGATCGGACAGGTTGCTGCAAAAATCCGTGGATTGCGTAAACCTGAGCCCTATAAGGGCAAGGGGATCCGGTACACCGGTGAAGTGGTGAGGAAGAAAGCAGGGAAGGCAGCGGGTAAATAATTAGGAAATTTGGGAATTTGAAAATTTGAAAATTTTCATTTCCAAATCTCCAAATTTTCAAATTTTCAAATTCAAAGAGATGGATAAGTTAATAAAGAGACACAAAATCAGGTACCGCATCCGTAAAAAGGTTGCCGGAAGTGCAGACAAACCCCGTTTGTCGGTCTTCAGAAGCAATAGCGAAATCTATGCGCAGCTGATTGATGACGATAATGGAAAAACACTGGCCGCTGCTTCTTCGCGGGATAAGGATATCGCTGCGCAAAAAGTTACGAAAACAGAAAAAAGCAAACTGGTGGGATTAACGATTGCCCGGAAAGCAACTGAACTGGGAATCCAGAAAGTGGTATTTGACCGTGGCGGCAATCTCTACCACGGAAGAGTAAAAGCCATTGCCGAAGCGGCACGCGAGGGCGGACTTCAGTTTTAATTATTTAAAAAGTTTATTCGTAAATATTTATCATGGCAACAACAAGTATATCTAAGATCAAAGCCGGGGACCTGGAGTTGAAGGAAAAAGTGGTTTCCATCAACCGCGTGGTGAAGACCACCAAGGGTGGACGTGCCTTCAGTTTTTCCGCGCTCGTGGTAGTCGGAAATGAAAACGGCATAGTTGGTCATGGTTTGGGTAAGGCCAAAGAAGTTCAGGAGGCCATTACCAAAGGCATTGAAGATGCCAAGAAAAACCTGATCAAGGTCCCCGTAATGCATGGTACGATCCCGCACGATCAGCTGGCCAAGGAAGGAGCTGCTAAAGTCCTGATCAAACCAGCTGCCCATGGTACCGGTGTAATCGCAGGAGGCAGTATGCGCGCTGTACTGGAAAGCGCGGGTATTACCGACGTGCTGGCCAAATCACTGGGGTCTGCAAATCCGCACAACGTGGTTAAAGCAACCTTTAAAGCGCTTGGCCTGTTGAGAGAGCCCATCCAGGTTTCAAGAACAAGAAACCTGTCATTGAAGAAAGTATTCAACGGATAAACCGGAATAAATCAGAAGGAAATGAAAAAGTTACGGATTACACAGATAAAGAGCGGCATCGACCGGTCGGAAAGACAGAAACTGACGCTGCAGGCGTTGGGTTTAAATAAACTGCATAACCCGAGGGAACATGAAGCAACACCCCAGATACTTGGAATGATCCGGGCTGTTGAACACCTGTTAAAAGTCGAAGAGGTAAAATAATTAGAAAATTCGGGAATTCTCATTTCCAAATTTTCCAATTTTCAAATTTTCAAATTTAGAGTGATGAACTTACATAATATCAGGCCGGCAAAAGGCGCAACGCATAAAGAAAAAAGACTTGGTCGCGGAGAAGCTTCCGGTAAAGGAGGAACTTCCACTAAGGGGAATAAGGGGGGACAAAGCCGCGCAGGTTACCAACGTAAAATGGCGCATGAGGGCGGTCAAATGCCTATCCAACGCCGGTTACCAAAACGCGGTTTTAAAAACCCGCATCGCATATCTTACGTTGTATTCAATCTTTCCCAGATTGAACAACTCGCTGAAAAATATGACATTAAAGAGATTTCTGCTGCCAATCTGTATGCCAGCGGACTGATTGCACGGACTGACCTGGTGAAAATCCTGGGTAACGGGGAATTAAAGAGCAAACTGAGTTTCAAAGTCAACGCGGCGAGTGAAAAGGCCAAACAGGCGATCGCAGGATCCGGCGGTTCACTCGAGATCATAGAATTGAAGAAGCCGGTCATGGGCTCAAAATCCTAAAATAGTCATTAACTTGCACAGACGATTCCGGTCGTCTTTTTTGCTGTTGCTGTTCCTAAATAATTAGAAGAACGTGAAGAAATTTTTTGCAACTTTAAAAAATATATGGAGCATTCCAGAATTAAAAAGTAAGATCCTCGTGACGCTTACCTTACTCCTGGTTTACCGTCTCTGTACCTATATTGTTTTACCCGGTATTGATCCGAATAAATTAAGCAGTTTGAGTGGTGCCAAATCCGGCGCGCTCGGATTGATTGATGCATTTTCAGGAGGAGCGTTTTCACAAGCTTCCATCCTCGCATTAGGGATCATGCCCTATATTTCTGCGTCTATCTTTATGCAACTGATGAGCATCCTGGTCCCCCAGATGCAGAAGGTTCAGAAAGATGGTGAAAGCGGCAGAAAAAAGATCAATCAGTGGACACGCTATCTTACCGTCATCGTAACCTTTGCCCAGGCTTATGCTTATGTAGGATATTTGAAAACGATGGGCCGTGATGCGATCATTGATAGTTTCAGCGCTTATTTCTGGTTTACAACACCTATCCTGCTGACGGCAGGAACCCTGTTCGTGATGTGGATTGGTGAAAAGATTACAGATAAGGGATTGGGCAATGGTACGTCCATAATCATTATGATCGGTATCCTCGCCCGTTTCCCTAACGCGCTGGTTAATGAGTTCAGAGCCAAATCAGTCATGGGCAGCGGTGGTATCCTCATTTTCGTTATTGAAATTGCAATTCTTGTTGCTGTGATCATGGGGCTTATTGTTTTAATTCAGGGTGTTCGAAAAGTGCCGGTGAACTATGCCAAACAGATTGTAGGAAACCGCCAGTTTGGTGGTGCGCGCCAATTCCTGCCTCTGAAAGTAAACAGTGCGGGTGTAATGCCCATTATCTTCGCGCAGGCCATCATGTTCCTGCCGACCCTGATCTCTTATACGAGTTTTGAAAATAAAGAGGGCATTTCAAGAATATTTTCTGATCCGCGGGATTATGTACATATGATTTTCTACGGAATTATCGTAATCGGATTTACCTTTCTCTATACCTCCCTGATCTTTAATCCGAAGCAGGTGGCAGATGATCTCAAACGCAATAATGGTTTTGTTCCGGGCGTAAAACCGGGCCAGCCTACGGCAGATTTCATCGGTTCAGTGATGGATAAGATCACCCTGCCCGGCGCCGTATTACTGGCTATTGTTGGTATTCTCCCGGGGTTTGCACAACGCGCAAATGTTACACAGGGATTCGCTGCTTTCTACGGAGGCACTTCACTGCTGATCATGGTTGCGGTTATTCTCGACACCCTGCAGCAGATCGAAACCCAGCTGCTGATGCGTCAGTACGACGGGCTGATGAAGTCCGGACGTATTCAGGGCCGTCAGTCGGTTACCAACGCGGTGATCTAGGATGATCTATCATAAAACGAAAGCAGAAATTGAACTGGCCAGAGAGAGCTGCCTGCTGGTAAGTAAAACACTTACTGAAACAGCCAAATTGCTGAAACCCGGTATTACCACCATATCCCTGGATAAATTTGTCGGAAGTTTTATCCGTGATCATGGCGCGAGCCCTTCTTTTTTAAACTACCATGGATATCCATTTAATTCCTGTATGTCAGTCAATGACGTTGTCGTACACGGATTTTCCAATGAAAATGAATTGAAGGAAGGGGATATTATTTCTATTGATATCGGCGTGTATAAAAATGGTTTTCATGGCGACCATGCCTATACGTTTGCCATTGGTAATCCCGGGGCCGCAATTGCACAACTCATCCGTGTTACCAAGGAATCCTTATACAAGGGAATCGAAAAAGCCGTCGCCGGCAACCGCGTCGGTGATATTTCTTTTGCCATCCAGGAGCATACCGAAAAAAAATATGGATACGGGGTTGTTCGCGAACTGGTGGGCCACGGTCTGGGAAGAAGTCTTCATGAGGATCCGCAGGTTGCGAATTATGGGAAACGCGGTTCGGGTATCAAAATGCGTGAGGGACTGATTCTCGCTATCGAACCCATGATCAACCTCGGCAAACGTGAAGTCTATACGGAACCCGATGGATGGACCGTCAGGACAGTCGACCACAGTGTTTCCGTTCATTTTGAACATGATGTATGTATAGGGAAAAACAAAGCCGATATTCTTTCTGATTACACAGAAATAGAAGCGGCGGAACGGAATAACCCTTTTCTGTTCGCCTCTAATTGATTTATTGTTGGCGGATATAAACAAGTATGGAAGTATGAAAGTATGGGAGTATGTTAAATTAGATTAATTCCCATCCTCCCATACTTTCATACTTCCATACTTCCATACTTGCTTATCCGCTTACCGCAAAATCCCGCAACGCATCATTGAGACTTGTTTTCAGATCTGTTGAAGACTTACGCTGTCCGATAATCAATGCGCATCCAACGGAATATTCTCCCGCAGGGAATTTTTTTGTAAAGGAACCCGGGATCACCACACTGCGGGAAGGCACGCGACCTTTATATTCTATCGGTTCCTTTCCACTGACATCAATGATTTTTGTACTCTGGGTCAGCACTACATTGGCTCCCAGCACGGCTTCTTTTTCCACCCGTACGCCTTCCACCACGATACACCGCGAACCGATAAAACATCCGTCTTCAATAATTACGGGCGCGGCTTGCAGGGGTTCCAGCACACCTCCGATCCCTACGCCGCCGCTTAAATGGACACCCTTGCCGATTTGAGCACAACTACCCACGGTTGCCCAGGTATCTACCATTGTGCCCTCATCCACATAGGCGCCAATATTTACATAACTGGGCATCAGGACAACTGTTTTTGCCAGGTAAGCGCCATACCGTGCAACCGCATGGGGTACGGCCCGAACACCCAGGGACGCATAGTCTTTTTTCAAAGCCATCTTATCGTAAAATTCCATGGGACCGACCGTCCATGTATTCATTTGCTGGATACTGAAATACATCAGGATGGCCTGTTTAACCCATTCATTTACTCTCCAGTCCTTTCCGTCAGCTGACGGTTCGGCTACACGCAATCTTCCCTTATCCGTTTCTTCAATTACTGCCCGGACAGCATCCGAATATTTTTGATCTTTCAATAACTCCCGGTTCTTCCATACTTCTTCAATCTGAACTTTCAGGTCCATCAGATATATTTTTTGCAAACATAAGCCATGGAAAGAAACAGGGCACGAATGATATTCCTGAATTTTGAATTGTTCGGTATTTTTACCGGAAATAATCTGGTTGGAATTTGAAGATGATATTGTGAATTGCCTGGAAACCCTGCAACATGGCGGTATTATCCTGTATCCGACAGATACCCTCTGGGGTATCGGGTGTGATGCAACCAATCCCGATGCCGTAAAAAAGATATTTCAACTAAAGCAAAGATCCGTTGTGAAATCCATGATTGTCCTGCTGGCGGATCCGAGGGATATAAACCGATGGGTCAGCCGGCCCGAACCATTTATCACAGATTACCTGGAGAAAGCAGATCGCCCGACAACCGTCATATATGAAGGCGCCCTGGGTTTTGCCGAAAACCTGGTTGGAGAAGACGGGACCGTTGCCATTCGTATTGTAAGGGAAAATTTCTGCAGACATTTGATCAAGAGATTCAGGAAACCGCTGGTCTCCACCTCTGCAAATATTTCAGGAAAGGAACCACCCGGAAATTTCACGGTCATTTCGGAGGAAATTAAAAATGGCGTTGACTATATTGTGAAATACCGGCAGCAGGATAATCAACCGGTAAAGTCGTCCGTATTGGTTCGATTTAATAAATTGGGGCAACCGACTGTATTGAGGTCCTGATCCAAATTTTTTTATTCCCCGTAAATTTTTTGTTATGCCCACATATGTAATTGTCGAGGTCTCGATTCACGACCATAAAAAATATGAAGAATATAAAAAACTAACTCCGGCATCCATTGCGGCCTTCAATGGAAAGTTTGTTGTTCGTGGCGGACAGACTATCACGCTGGAAGGCGATTGGAAACCGGAAAGAATAGTTGTTTTGGAATTCCCGTCGGTTGAACGGGCCACGGAATGGTGGAACTCTGATTTATATAGTGAAGCTAAAGTGATCAGGCAGCAAGCAGCAAATACAAAAATGATCATTGTTGAAGGAGC
>Ga0209839_10000071_pt1 | contig 41881 bp, 37 predicted proteins | sample OrgsoiDNA2013050_FD_185800 | JGI IMG/M metagenome (GOLD analysis project Ga0209839, IMG submission 185800) | Permafrost soil microbial communities from the Arctic, to analyse light accelerated degradation of dissolved organic matter (DOM) -... | ecosystem: Environmental > Terrestrial > Soil >... | reverse complement strand
ACCATTTCTCGCCGCCTGAAGGATGCGCAGACGCTGGCGCACGCCTCGCTACATCCCGTAGCCGTCCTGTTGTCACGAGAAATCATGTGGGAGGAATAAACATGTTACGTGCAGATGCATTGCAGGCGATCTATCTAGAGCTGGAGGAGCGCATCGTCGTTACCATCATGGGCGCGGTCGCCGTGGAACTGTTTACGCTCGGACACCGCCATAACTTCTTCTATCTCGAACACGCGATGGGGCTGGCATCGTCGATGGGCCTGGGCATCGCGCTCTCGATGCCGCAACATAAGGTCATCGTGCTTGACGGCGACGGCTCGCTACTCATGAACCTGGGCACGCTCAGCACAATGGCGCGCTACAGGCCGGGGAATCTGCTGCACATCGTCTTCGACAACGAGAGCCTGCTCTCAGTGGGCGGCTTCCCAACGGCAACGGCGACGGGCACAGATCTGGCGGGTATCGCAAAGGCATCCGGCATTCCGCATGTTGAAGCGGTGGACAATGTTGATCAATTCAAGGCGAGCGTCGAGGCGGCCCTGGCGAGCGACCAGCTGACAACGATTATCGCAAAAGTCGAGGCGGTCGGTCCAAAATCGTTCCTTATGGATCTGCCGCTGCTGGAGAACCGTTTCCAATTCAAACGCTGCCTGGAGGCTATGAACAAACAAACTATACAGTAGGGATGGGCCTTGCGTCCATCCGGTTGCCCATCATATTCGCCGCGCCGGATGGACGCAAGGCCCATCCCTACTGAAAAAAGACTTTTAAGGAGGAGAGAACGGATGGCTACTCTTTTGCAGCAGTTGCTTGAAGAGCTCAACGCTGGTCGTGTGAAGATCGTTGATCTGACGACGCCGCTTGGTCCAGAAACGGCGGTGATCGATCTGCCACCAATGTTCGCGCAGTCGCCCGGCGTCACGCTGACGGAGATCTCGCGCTACGACGAGCGTGGCCCCGGCTGGTACTGGAATATCATCAACATGGGCGAGCATACCGGGACGCACTTCGACGCGCCGATCCACTGGGTGACGGGGAAGGATCTCCCCAATAACGCGACCGATACAATAGAGCCGCGCAAATTTATAGGTCCGGCCTGCGTAATCGACGTGACCGAAAACGTGCAGCAGTCGGCGGACTTCCTCTTAACGATCGAGCATGTCGAGGCATGGGAGAAGACATATGGGCGCATTCCGGCAGGCTCGTGGGTCCTGTTGCGCACGGGTTGGAGCAAGCACGAGGGACGCGAGGCATTCCTCAACGCACAGGCAGACGGCGCGCACACGCCGGGCTTTCAGAAGGAGTGCTCGCTCTTCCTGGCCAAAGAACGGGACATCCTGGGCGTGGGCGTAGAGACGGTCGGGACCGATGCCGGTCAGGCAGGCACCTTCGATCCGCCCTTCCCGAACCACACGTTCATGCATGGCGCGGGCAAGTTCGGCATCACCAGCCTGATCAACCTGGACCAGTTGCCCCCAACCGGTGCCCTGGTTATAGCCGCGCCCCTCAAGATCGTCAACGGCTCGGGCAGCCCGCTGCGGGTGATCGCGCTGAAGGAGTAAGAGTTCTCTTAAGACTCCTCTTTCTTAGGTTGCGGGCCAGAGTCCCCGGAGTCATCGCCCGGAGCGGGATTGTGCCAGCTATCATCATGCGCGATAAGCTGATCGGCCTCGGGTGGACCCCAGCTCTTCTGATCGTACTCGTGGATGGGCGTGACGTTGCCAAGAATTGGATCGACGATCTTCCACTGCGCCTCGACGGCATCCTCGCGCACAAAGAGCGTCTCTTCGCCCTCCATCGCGCTGGTCAGGAGGCGGTCGTATGGTGCCAGTTCATCGGGCGACTGGTGGATTACGACGAGTTCCGCCCCTTCGCCGCGCATGGCCTCGCCTGGGATTTTGACGCGCGCGCCAACGGAGATCTTGACAGCCGGGCTGATGCGAAAGAGGTAATAGTTTGAGCGGTCTGGCTTGACCTCACCAAAGACGGCCTGTGGTGGATGATGCAGCTCAACCATGATCTCCGTCACCTTGCCAGCCAGGTACTTGCCCGTGCGAATGTAGAATGGCACACCGGCCCAGCGCCAGCTATCAATGAAGAGCTTCACGGCGACGTACGTCTCGACCTGAGAGTTGGGGTCCACGCCCTCCTCCTGCCGATAGCCGCGATATTGGCCGCGCACCACGTTGGCGGGATCGAGGGGCAGAATGGACTGGAGAATGCGCCCCTTCTCATCGCGAATGGCATCAGAGTCCGCTCCCGAGGGTGCCTCCATCGCCAGGACCGAGACGAGCTGCAGCAGGTGGTTTTGCAGTACATCGCGGATCGCGCCGGTCTCCTCGTAAAATTTGCCGCGCGTCCCCACGCCAAAGTCTTCAGCCATAGTGATCTGCACGCTCTTGATATAATTGCGGTTCCAGATCGGTTCGAGAAATGAATTGGCGAAACGGAAGTAGATGATGTTCTGAACTGGCTCCTTGCCCAGGTAGTGATCGATGCGGAAGATGGACGATTCGGGAAAGACGGTGTGCAGAATCTGGTTCAAGGATTGGGCCGAGGCGAGGTCGCGCCCAAAAGGCTTCTCGACGACCACGCGCGCGTTATCGGCGCACCCCGATTTTTGCAGCCCTTCCACCACGGGTCCGAAATAGCTGGGCGGAATTGCGAGGTAGTGCAGGGGCCGTTTTGCGGTGCCGAGCGCAGCGCGTATTTTATTATATGTATCTGCGCTATTATAGTCTCCGGAGATGTACTGCAGCTGCGAACGCAACTTCTCGAACGCCGCCGAGTCCACATGACCGCTCTCCTGAAGGCTATCGTGAATGTGCTCTAGCAAGCGCTCATTGTTCCAGGGTCGGCCCGCGACGCCGATAACAGGCATGTCGAGCAAACCGCGCTGAATCATCGCCTGCAGGGCTGGAAATATCTGCTTGTAAGCCAGGTCGCCAGTAATGCCAAAGAAAACGAGGCTATCTGAATGCGTATCTGACATAATGCACCTTCTCTCCTGATTCCTCAGCGCCTGCGGCGCTTCCCACACAAATTGAGAGTGAGCTACTGTAGGTGGCGAGGGGTTCTAGATAATCATCCTGTCTTAATCATTCACGGTTGTAAAGCACAGAAAGTTTCTTTTGTGTGAGCCTGAAGGGCGCGCTACGTCTCCGTAGCGTAAAGCGCATACAATTAGTCCTCGATCTCTTCCTGTCCTTCTTCATCCCAGTGCGTGCCGCGCTCAAGGGCGATGGGACCCAACGGATCGGCCTGGGTGACGTTGATGCGCTGCCACTTCCAGAGTTCCAGCACGGCCAGGAAGGTAACGATGATAACGAGGCGCGAATGTTCGTGCGCGATAACTTCGGTAAGGAGAATGGATGGTTGCTCCCGCAAGTGGCCCAGAATCGTGGCGATGCGTTCGCTGACGCGTACACGCGCCACAGGCATCAAGGCAGTATTATTCTCCTCATCCCTGGTCTGGAGGGCGATCAGGCGTTGGAAGGCGCGGGCCAATGATTGCACCTCCATGCCGACGAGCGTGGGAGGCGTCCAGGCCAGTTGCGCTTCGATGCCAGCCAGCAGACCCGAGCGACTATGCGTCTGGAGGCCCGCTTCTTCGCGCTGGCGCAGCGTCGTAGCGATCTCCTTTGCGCGTTTGTACTCCACCAGGTGCTGCTGCAGTTCTTCGGCCAGGGTCACCGCGCTCTCGCCCTCGTCGCTCGTCTCCTCTTTGCTGGCGCGTGGCAGGAGGCTCTGGGACTTGATAAAGAGGAGGCGGGCGGCAATAGCGACGAAGGCGGCCATATTTGCCAGCGGCAGACGTTCGGCCTCCCATTGGTGCAGGTACTCAAGATACTGATCGGTGACAGCGAAAAGCGAGATGGTGGTGATCTCCATCTGCCGCTTCTCAATCAGGTGCAGCAGCAAATCGAGGGGTCCCTCGAAGATGGGGAGGCGCACTACATAACGGGTCTGTTCTGCCAATGGTTCGATCTGCTCTAGCATAGTTAAGATACCTCATCGACCGCGTGTAGCAGCGCCGCCGGGCCAGCGGGCTGGTGGTGCGTGCGAATGTAGAGAACGGCGCGTGGCGAGAGGCCCGCCTCCTGCGCGAGGTCTGCGCCCACGTCCGCGTGCCACCACGCGTAGCTTAGCGAGCGACGCCAGCGGGGAGTAGCTTGCGTGCTCAATTGCTGCGGCGAAACGACGAGCCGGGCGAGCAGAGCCGGTGCGCAACGTTTGCCCAGCACAATTGCGGGCCGTGTCCAGAAAGGCACGCGCCCCTGCGCCTTGCCTACATCGTGCAGCAGCGCAGCGGCGAGCAGATCTTGCTCCGTGCAGCAGCGCTTCAGCAGGCCACGACAAACGCGCAGACAGTGCTGCTGATCGGCATCCGACATGCTCCGAAACAGGGCCAGCGCCGTAGCGGGCAGCCAGCGCGCCACCTCCGCGCGCTCCTCGGAAGAGAGCGGCGGCACAAAGCCAAGTTGCTGGCGCACCTGTTGCAAGCGATATAGCAGCGTCTGCAGTGGACTCCAAACTTCTCTAGTGCATTTCCACCTGACTTTGTAGGTTTTCATGGATAACTTTCTCCGCTAGACACGGCAGAACTCCCTGTCCTTTCTCGACCCGTTTGAGGATACTGAACTAGAACAGGTACAGCGAGAAGAGATCGGGCGGCAAGGCAGCGGGCAGAGGCAAGGGACCAATCACCAGCGAGATCAGGTTCATCGCGCCCAGCCAGATATAGTAGGATAGGCGGAACAATGGGAAACCGCCCACCCCGGCCAGATTAGCCAGGAACGGTAGCAGAAATAAAAGGGCCAGAATCGCAAACATCCCATAGGGAGCTGACTTCGCAAATTGCACCGCCTGTTTGCTCGGTAAAAGCGTATACACGATCTGGTAGCCATCGAGCGGATAGAGCGGGATGAGATTGAAGAGGGTCAACGCGACATTCACGCTGGCGAAGACTATCAACAACTGGAGGACACGCACAATAAATACATTGCCCACCAGAAATGGCGCGGCAAAATGTGCAATTGCAGCGGTCGCCAGCCCGATCAGCAGGCTAAAGAGAGGGCCGGCCCAGGCGACGATGAACACGCCCGCGTTCGGTCCCACGCGCATCTTCCAGGGATCGGGCTTCACAGGATTGCCCCAGCCCAGGCCAACGGGAGGAGCAAGAACCGGTTGCAAAGCCAGAATAACGCACATCAATACACCTACAGGATCGATATGTGAGCGCAAGCTGAGCGTCTGGCGGTCCATAACGCTTTGATCGCCCAGCCATCTCGCCATCAGCGCGTGCCCAAACTCGTGCAAAGGTATGGCGACCAGAAACGAGATTATAATCATCAGGGCCAGCAAAACATTTATGCCACTCATTTTTTATCCTCGTGCAATCTTTCAGCTAAAAGATCTATCTCCATGCCCTCGCAGGCCGAGCGCGTGTGGGCAAAGAGCGTGCGTGCCTCTGCCTCCATATAATCTAACTGATTGTCATTATACGTTGGTTCATGGTGAAATAGAATTAATTCGCCTACATGGGCGTCATGCGCGGCAGCAGCCGCCATATCAATAGTACTATGTCCGTAACCATGTTTGTTGAGTTGATAATCAGCGGTCGTATATTGTGCATCATGGATCAACAGGTCCGCGCCCTCCACAAAGTCCAGAAACTCCGGTTCGCAGCCATTCCGCCACTCCACATCGGTTGCGTAGACAACCGCGCGCCCGGCGTACTCCACGCGATAGATCACTGCGCCGTCGAGCGGGTGACTGCGGGTAAACTTCGCCAGGACGCGCAGCTCCCCGGCATTTTGCCTTCCTCCCTGTAGCCTGTTTACCTCCGGCTCGCCGCTCTTCGCGTCCCAGGTGACACACAGGTCATCCGTGACGGTATGAAAGGTGCGCTGCGAAGGAAGTTTCCGCACGTCTACAGGGAAATACGGAGGAGCCATCACCGGGGTTACGATTTGTTCAATGCTGCGACCGGCCAGGCTAGGACCAAAGAAGTGAATATTCGTATGTGAATCGAAAAGGGGAGCAAAAAAGGGAAAGCCGACGAGGTGGTCGCCATGAGCATGGGTAATAAACAGCGAGATGTCGAGAGAGCCGTTCATGCTTTCAATCTCACTTTCAATCTCAGGCGAGATCCCCGCTCCCTTGCCACTACGCTGTAGAAGCTCATTGCCAAGACGAATAATGCCGCTCCCAGCATCAAAGACGAGAGTGTGTCCGCCTGCCTGCACCTCGACGCACGAGGTATTGCCCCCGTGGCGAAGCGTGTCCGGCCCCGGCGTGGGGTAACTCCCGCGTACTCCCCAGAAATGAACTAGAAAACGCTGCGCCATGTACTTTGCTCCTACAGCAACACAGGGTAGACATGTATGGTTGCCCCTATTATAGCTTGTTGACGCATACTTGAAAAGGGCAACTCCTCAGTAGGGATGGGCCTTGCGTCCATCCGGCTCGGTGCCGCAAGGGGAGCAAGCGGATGGACGCAAGGCCCATCCCTACTGGAAGGTTTTGTCAGGAAGGCAGGACATGCGCCGTCGATTGCTTGACGGTCCGTCTGTCTTCCTATAGAATAGTGACTCAGTTCCGTGTCGCTGGGAAATAAATGTAAAAGAAGGCATCGCGTCCAGGAGTAGACGGTATTGAAGTATCTCAAGATTGGGAAATATGAGTTGCACGCCGCAGCGCTTATCGTGTTGGCAGCGGGCCTGCGCGTCGTGCTGGCTGCTCTGAACTGGCCTTCCACCAATAGCGACGAAGGTACGATGGGGATCATGGCCCTGCATATTGCTTACCGTGGAGAGACGCCGCAGTTCTTCTATGGACAGGAATATATGGGTTCCCTGGAAGCCTACCTGGCGGCTATGTTCATCCACCTCTTTGGCGGACCCTCCCTCTTCGCGTTACGCCTGGGTGTGATTTTGCTCGTGACCCTCTTCTTCATTAGTACTTATCTACTTACTAGCTTGCTCTTCTCACGCCAGCTTGCCCTTGTTACATTGGCGGTACTGAGCGTTGGCTCTATCCCTTACCTGACGCGGCAGATGATCGCGACCGGAGGCTCTTCGCAGACGCTGCTCTTTGGCTCTCTGGCATTCCTACTCGCGGCCTTGCTCGGCCTGACATATCGCCGGGGCGCGCCCCTGCAGACCAAACTCTGGCGTTTTGTCGGTTACTTCTTTTGGGGACTGGTGGTAGGACTCGCACTGTGGAGCGATATGGTCGTACTCCCGTTTCTAGGGATGGCAGGGCTACTCCTGCTCCTATTCTGTTGGCGCGACCTCTTATGGGGCTGGCTCGCCCTGCTGGTTGGCGTCTTTGTGGGCATGTTTCCCAGTCTCCAATACAGCGCGCTCCACCAGCTCAATCCGCTGCAGGTTATGCTGGGCCTCTTCCAGGGAACCAGTTCGCAGGCACCGCACACGCTGCCCGGTATACTCGATGGTCTCTATCAAACGCTCTTTGTCAGCGTCCCCACCGCGACGGGAGAACCTTTCTGCCCTGTGCAGGAGATAGCTTTCCTGAGCGACAATACACCGCGCACAGCGGGCTGCGAAGCGCTACGCGGCGTTTGGGGCGTGGGCTATTTCGTTCTCCTGCTGGTGGCGCTGGTCCTTGCCATTATGGCCTTTCAACGCCTACGCGCGCGCACCGGTCTGGACACTGACGAGAAGCGCCCGCAGGTAGTACGCTCCATTGCTCGCTTGTTCTTGCTCGCGGCTGGCGTGCTCGCCATCGTGGGCTACGGGGTTAGCTCAGCCCCGGTGAGCTGGCCCGGCTTCCACGCTCGCTACCTCATTGGCCTGCTCATTATCACGCCAGCAGTGCTCGAGCCGCTCTGGAACGCGGCCAGCAGAATAGGAGAGCAGAGACCGCGCGTAAAAGCACTTGCCAGCTCCGGCCTGCTACTACTGATGCTCGTCGTCTTGCTTGCAGGGACCGTTATGGCTTTCAGCGAGGTGCGCGCCGCCCAGAACTCCAATCAACAGTGGAGCAATCTCTCAAACGATCTGACGCACATTGGCGCTAAGCACATCTATACCGATTACTGGTCCTGCGATAACATTGCATTTATCAGCAACGAACGCATCATCTGCGCCGTCGTCAATGGCGGGCTGCAGGCGAGTCACAACCGCGATCCGCGCTATTATACTATTGTGAGCCACGATCCCCGCGCCGCCTATGTCTTCCCGATCCATAGCCAACTGGCAGCCGTCACCCTCAAGGTTAAGCAGCATCCTGAAAACTTTCGGCGCTATATCTTCGATGGATATATCGTCTACCAACCAGTGCCAACAGGACAGGTTTCGTGAAAAGTAAGCTCGTGTTACATTTAATGAGTTCTACGCGTTCTATAGTATGTCAAAAGTTACCAAAAAATAAGGCCATCAGCCATAGAGGAGGCGCTCGGAACGGGCGTATGTGACGTTGAAATATCTGAAAATCGGGAAATATGAGCTCTTCGCTGCTGCCATTATCGCTTTTGCTACGGGACTGCGCATTGTATTAATTGCTTTCAACTGGCCGCCAACCAATAGCGACGAAGGTGTGATGGGGATTATTGCCATGCATATTGCCTATCATGGCGAGCGGCCCCTGATGTTCTACGGGCAGGACTATATGGGCACGATAGAGGCGTATGTAGCGGCGCTGTTCTTTCATCTCTTTGGCGGTCCGTCGCTCTTCGCGCTACGCCTGGGCGTGGTGCTCATGGTCGCCTGCTTTTTTATCGTTATGTATCTGCTGACCAGCCTGCTCTTCTCTAAAAAACTGGCCCTGGTCACGCTGGCGCTGCTCAGCGTCGGATCGATTGCCTATCTAACCCGGCAGACGCTGGCGACTGGGGGCACGGCGGAGACGCTGCTCTTCGGCTCGCTCTCGCTGCTGCTGACGGCCTGGCTCTCGTTGACCTATCGGCGTGGTGTACCCTTGCGCGCGAAGCTTCTGCGCTGCGAGGTCTATCTCGTGCTGGGATTGATTGTAGGACTCGCGGTCTGGAGCGATCTGGTGGTTGCTCCGCTTCTCGCGCTTGCGGGCCTGCTTCTGCTGCTATTTTGTTGGCGCGACCTGCTGTTCGGGAACCTGCCCGCAGTGCTGCTGGGCATTCTTCTCGGCTTTTTGCCCAGTCTTATGTACAGCATGCAGCACCATCTCAATCCGCTGGTGACTCTGCTCTCCCTCTTTCATGGACTTGACGTGCATCCGCCCACCACGTTGCCCGGTATTCTGCAAGATGTGTATAAAACCATTGTCGTAAGTATCCCTACGGCGACCGGGAATCCTTTCTGCCCGGTGCAAGAGTTGACTTTTCTGAGCGATAACACGCCGCGCACGGCGACATGTGAGGCGATTCGTGGCGTCTGGGGCGTGGGCTATCTCGTCTTGTTAGGATTGGCGCTGGTTATTGCGTTCATCGGGTTGTGGCGACTGCGCGCGCGCTTGCGTAGCGAGACGGAGTTGAGCGCGATCGAGAGGCGCGGCCTCCTGGTACGCTCGGTGGCACGCCTGCTGATGCTGTTAGGTGGGCTAGCGACGATCTTTGCCTTTGCGGTCAGCGCGGCACCCGTCTGGTGGCCTGCCTTTCACGCTCGCTACCTGATAACGCTGCTGATAATTCTGCCCGCCGTGATCGAGCCGCTCTGGAATGCAGTTAGCACTATGCGCGCGCAGGACGGGATTGGAAATGGACGCGGCGGGCTTGTGGGGGACAAAAGGCTTGTGAACCGCGCCCCTACATCATCATTATCGACATCATCATCGTGGGGGTGGGCGGGTGTCAGGGGCGTCATTGGTGGGGGGGCGCTGGTTATTGGTGCGCTGGTACTCTTGATCGGCACCTTTATGACGTTCGGCGAGGTTGCGGCGGCCCAACGAGCTACGCAAAATTATGTGAACCTGGATAGCAGATTGGTGAGCCTGGGCATCAAACATGTGAAGTCCGACTACTGGTCTTGCTATAATATCTCGTTCCTCAGCGGAGAGCGCGTTATCTGCCAGGTGGTGTCGGACGATCTCATGCCAGGGTACAATCGTCCCCCGCACTATAAAGAGATCGTGAAAGCCGATCCACACGCTTCCTACGTGATTGACGCGCCTAGCGAGATGCCAGCTCTGCTACGAATGATGGGCGCGGGTAGCGGCAAGGTCTACAGGTTCGATGGGTATGTCGTCTACACTCCCACTTAAATCTTTCAGTATCCTCATTTCAGTATCCTCAAGCGGATCGATATTCCGTCTCAGCCCAGGCCGCTCACGCCTTGAGGGATTGTACAGAGGAAAGCCGAAAAGATCAAGTGTTTTTGCGCTGGGGAGGGAGTTCATATCTCTACTCATTTTCGTCGGGCAACAAGCCATGACGCAGGGCGAAGATAGCGACCTGGGTACGATCGCGCAGGTGGAGCTTCTGGAAGATAGCCGAGAGATAGTTCTTGACGGTTTTCTCGGAGTAGGCGAGCTTCTCGGCGATCTCCCGGTTGCTCATGCCCAGCGCAACATAACGCACGATCTCCACCTCTTTGGCATGGAGGATCTCTAAGCCCTCGTTGCCGTTAAGCGATGTGGAGAGGCGGCGATATTCTCCAACGATCATGCCAGCCATCTCCGGCGCGACAAAGACGCCGCCTGCACGTACCGTTCTGATAGCTTCGGCAACCTGGTGAACCGAGGAGGTCTTGAGCAGGTAGCCTTTAGCGCCGTTTTTCATGGCCTGCAACACATGCTGGCTCTGCTGATGCATCGTCAGTATCAGCACGGCGATCTCTGGAAACTCCTGCACTACACGCTGCGTTACTACGAGGCCATCGACCATCGGCATATGAATATCCATTAATACCACATCTGGACGCAACTGGCGTATCTTTTGCAACGCGTCGATGCCATCAACCGCGTCGCCCACAACCTGGATATCGGACTCTAATGTCAGTAGCTGGCGCAGTCCTTCGCGCATCAATGCATGGTCATCCACAAGCAGCACACTGATCACATCGGTATGCTTCATATTGTCGATGCGCCCTCCACGCTCCGTCGCAACCTGTGTGCCCGACGCGCCATGTGGGGAAATTGGCTCAGCGGCTACTGTGATATACTTTCTCTCGTCGGTGTATTGCATAACGACTCCTTTCGACCTTATTGCATGCCTTCGCGGTGGCCGGGGAACTCCGTCAACACATTCATTTTTATAGTATAGCAAGCTGGCAATGAAATACATCCCCCAGGCGATTGATTTTTGGAAGAGGCGTATGGATAAGTAGCATTGGAGCCGAAGTGGGGAGCTATTTTCATTATAGAGGAGCGAGAAAGGATAGTATTTACGTTTTATGAGAAGCACTTTTGATGAGGCGCGGGTGTTGGCGCAGACGTATGATGAGGTGCAGGCGCGCTTTATGGGTAGCGATGACCTCGCGCACGGCTGGGAGCATATCGACCGGGTGTATAAGCTGGCGCGCTCTATCGCCGAACGCGAGGGGGCCGATAGCTTTATCGTGGGTATGGCGGCCCTGCTCCACGATCTGGGGCGGGCCACGGAGAAGATGGATGAGCATGGTCGACATGTCCATCACGCTGATCTCTCAGTGACGCTGGCCGGGGAGTTATTGGAAAGATACCAGGTACCAGCCGCTCAACGGGAGGCCATCGTGCATGCCATCGTCGCGCACAGCTTCAGCAAGGGCATCGAGCCGCGCACGCTTGAGGCCCGCGTGGTGCGCGATGCCGACCGACTCGACGGGCTGGGCGCGATTGGTATCCTGCGCTGGGCGATAACGGGCGCGTTGCGCCACACTCCCACCACGTGCTCGTACCATCCCGAAGATCCCTTCGCCGAGCGGCACACGCTGGACGACTCCCGCTATATGCTCGATCATTTCTACAGCAAGCTGCTCAAGCTTGGCGATACGATGTCGACGGAGAGCGGGCGCAGGCTGGCGAGGGAGCGCACCGATTTCATGCGCGTCTACCTGGAAGAATTTCGACATGAGTTGAATTTCGAAGCATAGTGATGCGGCGAATTTTCGACGAGAAGTCAACAGGTACCTTTGCGGCTATCTCTCTCACATGCCGAAAAAGTGTGGTACAATAACGTGGATTTCATGTGTTTATGACGCGCCTATCTTTATACGGAGCTATGATGATGTTGGAACAAGTAAATTTACTGAATGGATTGAACGAGCCGCAACGCAAGGCAGTAACGACGACCCAGGGACCTGTACTCATCCTGGCGGGGCCAGGGAGCGGCAAGACGCGCGTCATCACGCACCGTATCGCCTATCTTGTCCAACACGAAGAGATATCCCCGTGGCGCATCCTGGCCGTTACCTTCACCAACAAGGCCGCGCGCGAGATGCGCGAACGCCTGGAGAAGCTCGTGGGCGTCAACGAGTCCAAAGAGATGACCATCGGCACCTTCCACGCCATCTGTGCCCGCGTGCTGCGCGTGGAGGCCGATTCTCTGGCACCCCTGGGCCTCTCGAAGTCGTTTGTGATCTTCGATACCGACGACCAGGCGACGCTGATAAAACAGGCCATCCGAGACCTCAACATCGACGAGAAGCAGTACCGACCGGGCGTAATGCAGGCTCTCATCTCGCGTGCCAAGAACGATATGCTCGGACCGGAGCAGATGGCCGAGCAGGCCGTGAAGTACGTCGAGGAGGTGGCGGCACGCGTCTATAAGGTCTATCAGCGCCTGCTGCGGAGCAACAACGCTGTCGACTTCGACGATCTGCTCATGCTGACGGAGCGGCTGTGGAGGCGCGATCCCGAGATGCTGCACCGCTACCAGCGTAAGTGGCAGTATGTACACGTCGACGAGTTCCAGGACTGCAATCTGCCGCAGTATAAGCTTATCCGCCTGCTCGGCTACGGCACCGATGATCGGCACGAGGGATTGGGCAACGTCTGCGTCGTCGGCGACGACGACCAGATGATCTACTCCTGGCGCGGTGCCAGCTCCGAGAACGTGCTGCGCTTTGAAGAGGACTTCCCGCGCACAAAGGTCGTCATCCTCGACCAGAACTACCGCTCCACGCAGAATATCCTCGACGCCGCCCAGCATGTCGTGAGGCGCAACCGACAGCGCAAGGACAAGCAGCTCTGGACCGCGTTGGGAACGGGCGAGAAGATCTTCTTCTACGAAGCCTTCAATGAGGAACAAGAGGGAGAGTTCACGGCACGCGAGATACAGCGACTGCTGGCCCGTGGCGATATTGAGAAGCTCAGCGATGTCGCGGTTATGTACCGCACAAACGCGCAATCGCGGGCGCTGGAAGAACAATTCCTGCGCCAGAACATTCCCTACAAGGTGATCGGCAGCCGCAAGTTCTACGAACGCAAAGAGATCAAGGACATGCTCGCCTACCTGCGCCTGCTCGCCAACCCCAACGACGACGTGAGCCTGTTGCGCATCATCAACGTGCCCAACCGCAAGATCGGCCCCAAGACGGTCGGCGAACTACAGCAGTGGGCGCGCCAGCAGAATACCTCGCTCTACAACGCGCTACAGCGCATCAGCGCGCATCAAACGCTGGGCAAGGCCGCGAAGATGGCCCTTGAGACGTTTAGCCAGCTCATGCAGGATCTGCGCGGGGCTATGGAGGAATTGCAACTGACCGAGCTGCTGGACCGTATCGCCGAGCGCACCGGCTACGGACCCGAACTGCGCGCCAACACCGACGAGACGCTGGACCGCTGGGCCAACGTGCTCGAACTGCGCCGCGTCGCCGAGGACTACACGGAGATCGAGACGCCAGTCGCGCTCGAACTCTTCCTGGAAAACGTCGCGCTAGTCGGGGGCGCGGACACCACGCAGACCAGTGAGGACGGCACGCTCGTAGATAACGAGCAGGGCGACGCCGTAACGCTCATCACCCTCCACGCCGCCAAGGGACTGGAGTTTCCCGTCGTCTTCATCGTGGGCATGGACGAAGGCTCGCTGCCACACTCGCGCTCGGTGAGCCAACCGGAGCAACTGGAGGAGGAACGCCGCCTGGCCTACGTCGGCTTCACAAGGGCGATGCGCCGCCTCTACCTGATACGCGCCCGCCGCCGCTCCATCTTCGGCGAGACGCAGTACACGGAGCCATCGCGCTTCCTCGACGACATTCCGCCCAGGCTGATTGTCAGTCCCATCACTGGCAACTCACCCAGCAGTGGGTCCCAGACCACCGGTAAGTCGCGTCGCGTGACCGATCCCATTCTCAACTGGGGCGAAGACGACTTCAATCAGGATACACCCTACGGCACCCAGGAGACAGGGCATGTTTATGGCAGCGGCACGCCGCGTGCATCAAACACGCAGCCCAAAATAACCCGCCGTCCAGCAGGGTATCCGGCACCGAGTGTGCCACCCGCGCTTCCCTCTACGCCAAAGAGGGCCGAGACGCCCAAACCAAAGGGCCAGCAATTCAAAGCTGGCGACCGGGTGCGTCACGACAAGTTCGGCGAGGGCATCATCCTCAAAAGCGAGATGGAGGGCGCTACCGAATTCGTCGAGGTTCTGTTCCAGGGAAAGACCGGCAAGAAGCGTCTGAGCATGGATTTTGCCCACCTGGAGAAGCTCTAAGGCCACGCCATCTGCACTAATTGAGGAAGCAGGACTCCGGCAGGACTGTTAATCTGATAGGAATATTGGGATGCGCGGGGCGTCACATCCAGATTGATAATGGCCGTGACCGCGTGATACCTCTGCGCGACCCTGACCAGGGAGGCGGCAGGCTCCACGACGCCTGATGTGCCGATGGAGAAGAAAACATCGCAGCGGGTCGCTGCCTCGACGGCCTGCTCAAATATCTGTTTGGGGAGCAGTTCGCCGAACCAGACGACATCGGGGCGCAGGAATCCGCCGCAGCGGGGACAGCGCGGCGGCACCTTGTCGCCTCCCTGCCATTCTTCTACGCTCGTATCCTCCGCAAAGCATTTGACACGCGAGATATTGCCGTGCAGCTCGACGACATTATGGCTACCGGCGCGCTGATGCAGGCTATCGATATTCTGCGTGATCAAGGTGAATGTGGGCACGCGCTGTTCAATCGTCACCAGGGCGCGATGGCCCGCGTTGGGTTGCGCCTGCTCGATCAGTGTGCGCCGCCACGCGTACCACTCCCAGACCATACGTGGGTCGCGCTCGAACGCCTCGGCGGTCGCCAGCTCTTCGGGCCGAAAGTTTGCCCACAGGCCAGTCTGGGCGTCGCGGAACGTCGCCAGCCCGCTCTCGGCAGAGATGCCAGCTCCGGTCAGGACGGCGACGCGGCGCGCGCCGCGCAGAGCATCGACCAGACCCTGCGGAATGATTACGGATGAATTGTCGTTCATGGGCTTCCCTATGAGTGCTCCTTTTCAGCGTGTTCAGCATGCCCACCCGTCATCAAGACACCCAGTTGTTCCTCGGAAACGCCTGGATCAACGATGTCGGCGATCTGGCCCTCGTACATCACGGCGATACGGTCTGAGAGGGAGCGGATCTCATCGAGCTCGGCTGAGACCAGCAGGACGGCTTTACCCGCGTCGCGCTGCTCGATCAGGCGACGATGGATGAATTCGATAGCACCGATGTCGACGCCGCGCGTGGGCTGCGAGGCAACAAGAGCCTCGGGATTGCTGGCAAGCTCGCGGGCAATGATGATCTTCTGCTGGTTACCGCCGGAAAGCGCGCGCACCGGAACCTCGGGCGAGGGCGGGCGTATATCGAAGTCTTTGATGAGCCGCACGGCCCACGCGGCGATATTCTTGAAAAGCAGGGCGAAATGGTGCCAGGAGAACTGGGACCAGCGCTGGCGACCAAGGATCGTATTGTCCTCGACGGACTCGGCGATCACCAGGCCGCTACCGCGCCGGTCCTCGGGTATATGGGCCAGTCCGTGCTGACGGACCATATTGGCATCCATCGTGGTAATATCGTACGTTTTACCGGGCTTGCCATCCTTGATGGGCGTGATGGTCACGGTGCCTGTCGTCGCCTTGCGAATGCCGGTCAGCACCTCGACCAGCTCAGACTGGCCGTTGCCCTCGACGCCCGCGATACCCAGGATCTCGCCGGAATGCACATCGAGGTCGATGCCGTGCAGCACATCCAGGCCGATATCCGACTTCGCGTGCAGGTTGCGCATGCTCAGGACAACGGGACCGGGATGGGCTGGTGTCTTATTGACGCGCAGCAGAACCTCGCGTCCAACCATCATGCGCGCTATCTCGGCACGCGATGTCTGGCTGGTAATCAGCTCGCCAGCGTTCTTGCCGCGTCGCAGGACCGTAATGCGATCGGTGAGTTCCAGCACCTCGCGCAACTTGTGCGTGATAAAGATAATCGTCTTGCCCTGCTGCACGAGGCCGCGCAGAACCGCGAAGAGATCGTCGGTCTCCTGGGGCGTCAGCACACCCGTCGGCTCGTCCATAATCAGAATATTGGCACCACGATACAGGACTTTGAGGATCTCGACGCGTTGCTGCAGGCCGACGGAGAGCTTCTCGATGCGCGTATTGGGATTAATAGGCAGGCCGTAACGCTCGCTGAGGCCGCGAATATCGGCGTTGGCCTTCTTGAAATCAAAGGGAGCGGCGAGTCCGCCGGGTTCGCGGCCCAGCACGATATTCTCAGCCACCGTCAGAGGCGGGATGAGCATAAAGTGCTGGTGCACCATACCAATGCCCAGGTGAATGGCATCGCGCGGCTCGCCGATATGGGCCAGCTTGCCATTGATAAGAATTTCGCCGCTATCGGCATGGAGCAGGCCATAAAGGACATTCATCAGGGTCGATTTGCCCGCACCATTCTCGCCGACCAGGGCATGAATCTCGCCCTTGCGCACGGCGAGATTGACGGCATCGTTGGCAACGACTCCCGGCCAGGCTTTAGTGATCTCGCGCATCTCGACCGCGAAAGGGCTGGTGCGCTCTTCTTCGGGCGCGACCGCCGAACGTTCTTGCATCGTCGCTCTCCTCTTACTCCGAGCCGGGCTCGTATGGAATGCCGTCCGCCGCGGGGGGAGTCGTACGTCCGACCAGGCCGACGAGGGCTACAAGTGTCAGAATATAAGGTATGGTGCTCAGTAAGCTGGCGGAGACGCCCGTACCCTGCAGACGCGGGCTGAGCGCCTCGCCCAGACCAAAGATCAAGCAGGCGACGCCCGCACCCCACGGGATGTACTTGCCAAAGATCATCGCGGCCAGGGCGATAAAGCCAGCGCCCGCGGTCATATTCGGATTAAAGATGCCCGCGATGCCAAGCGAGAGAAAGGCACCCGCCAGACCCGAGAGCGCGCCGCTGCTCAACACGCACAGGTAGCGCACCAGGCGCACATTGACGCCCGCCGTATCAGCCGCCTGTGGATGCTCGCCCACGGCCCGAATGCGCAGGCCGATATTTGTATGGAAGAGCAGGAACTGCACGCCGATCAGGATCAGCACCGCCACGTAGAAGATAATATTCTGCTGAAAGAGCACCGGGCCGATAAAGGGAATGTTGGAGAGCGGTCCCAACGCGATATTCGGCAGGCGCAAATTGTTTCCCAGCGAAGGGACGCCCTGGTTGCTCGTCTGGATAAAAAGCAGGTAGTTCGTCAGGCCCAGCGCGGCGATATTGATAGCGATACCACTTACGATCTGGTTGGCCTTAAAATTGATCGAGACGACAGCGTGTATGAGCGCCATCAGCATGCCCGCGATAATAGCTCCTATAACGCCAATCACAACGCTCCCGCTCGCCTTCGCGGTCATAACGCCAGCGTAAGCGCCCGTCAGCATCATACCTTCCATTGCGATATTGGTAACGCCGCTACGCTCCGAGATGACTCCGCCAAGCGCTGGCAGCAGGAGCAGCGCCGCGAATTGCAGGGTCGCGCCCCACAGATCGGAGGAGGTCAGCACCCGTCCTAACAATTGCAAAAACATCGTTACTCCTCCTCTACGCGCTCGGGCTTGCTCCTGGGCACAACGGGAGCGGCACCGGGCGGTTGCTGTGCCGCGAGCTCGTCTTCTTCCGCATTTCTGTCAACTGGAAGATCAACCACCGCCGTCGGGCCAACGATGTTCGTTGCCAGCGCGGGTCGGCGATTGAAGCGCATCCAGCTGGGGAGGGCGCGTTGCAGAGCGGGTAGGAACTCGGAGGCGATACTGAAGAGGATCAGCGCCTGCAAAATCAGGACGAGATCGTTGGGTATGCCCGCGTTCAACTGCATATAGCTGGCACCTTGGCGCAGGCCACCGAAGAGCAGCGCGCCGAGCAGGATGCCGACCGCCGTGGTACGTCCGAGCAAGGCAACGCCGATCGCATCGAAGCCGGTCTGATCCGAGCTGAAGACGTTCGAGATCAACTGGTAGGGCGACTGACCCATCAGGTGTAGCGAACCAGCCAGGCCAGCGAAAGCGCCCGCGATCGCCATCGTCGCCACCACATTGCGCTTAATCGGCATACCCGCGTAGGTCGCCGCCTTGGGATTCTGGCCGATCACGCGTATCTCGTAGCCGAAGGCCATGCGCTTGGTGATGAACCAGTAGAAGACGAGGGCCAACAGGCAGGCAAAGAAGCTCACATCCACAAAATAGGCCGTGGGATAGACGATCTTGGGCAGGAACGAGCCCAGCGTCTGATTGTACAGCGTCGAGATCAGTGGAAGCGTCGCCTGTGGTGGCAGCGATAGCGTCTGGTCGGGCAGATTGGGAGCCTTGTACGGACCCTGGATCAGGTAATCGGTAAAGTAGAATGCAATCCAGTTCAGCATGATCGTCGTCACTACCTCGTGGGCACCGCGCCACGCCTTGAGGAGGCCCACAATGCCGCCCCAGACGGCCCCCGCGAGTCCACTGGCAATAACCATCACAGGGATGAGCACCCAGCCGGGCCAATGCGGCTCCGACAGTCCGATAGCCCCCGCCGCCATCGCGCCCATAGCCAGTTGGCCCTGCGCGCCGATATTAAAGAGTCCGGCGCGGAACGCAATAGCAACCGACAGACCGGCCAGAATAAGCGGGCCGACCTTCACCAATGTATAAGAAAGTTTTTGCGGGTCCCCGAAGGAACCGACATAGAGAGACTGATAGGCATTGAGAACAGAAGAAAAGCGATCCCCCAGCGAGCCCTGTGAAGTAATCATAATGATAATACTGCCAGCGATAATGGCTAAGAGCAAAGCAAATAATGGGCGAGCAAGGGAATTACTGGTTCTGCGCAGCCATAAAGTAAGCGAGGAAGCAGAAGATCCTACCGCCCCACGCTGTTCCGGTGAAACTGCCATATGAGGCACCTCCTGTGCATTTCAGTATCCTAAAGCGGATCGAAAAAAGGTACAGACTCCTACTGCCTCTCGCGAGGGAAAGTATACAGCCAGACCCCGAAGTGGTCAAGCGAAATGCACTAAGGAGCACCGTTCTGGGATACGATATCGTGTCCCTATGATAACATTAGAGCGGATGAGAAACAAGCGTCAATACATCACGTCAGGATCGGTCCTTACGGAGGAAATAGTATGGAAACCGTTCTATGCATCGCGATAGACGACGAGACGCAGCTCCGCCTGCACGAATCGCGCTACGCCGAAGAATATTTCGCGCTGATCGAGCGCAACCGTGCTCATATACGGGAATGGCAGGCCTGGGCCGCTCATGAGAGCTCGCTTGAGGATATACGTATATACATGAGGAATATGTTGATGCAGTTCGCCAATAAGGGCGTGTTACAGACAGGCATCTGGCATCAGGGCCGTCTTGTGGGCGCGATTGGCTATCCCCGCCTCGACTGGGAGGATTCCAAAGTCGAGATTGGCTACTGGATCGATGCCGAAATGCAGGGAAAGGGCATCGTCACAAAGGCGTGCCGCACCCTCGTTACCTACGCGTTCGAGCAGTACAATTTGAACAAAGTCGAGATTCACTGTGCCATAGGCAACACACGCAGCCGCGCAATTCCCGAACGGCTGGGTTTCACACAGGAAGGGATTATACGCCAGGCGGAACGGCTCAACGGTCGTTACGTCGATATGATGCTCTACGGCATGCTTGTCTCCGAATGGAAGGGATGAGAGATCACCGCGTAGTGTTGCGCGCACGCACATGCCAGACGAGCCAGATCAGCAGCGTGGTGGCGGCGAGGGCGACGACGAGCATGCCCCGCGTATCGCGTCCCTGTGGAAACCATTCTTGCAGGGGAGCCAGAATGATGAGGAAGGAGAGCGCGCCCGACGCCAGCGAGAGCTGTTGCAGATCGGACCAGCCGCCGACGATAGGATTGGCGAAGCGCAGGATCATCCAGACGACCAGGAGCGCGAGCGCCTCCGTGCAGAGGATCGTCATGGATGGCGGAATGGGCGTGTAGGGCGTAAGCAGGCGTAGAGCGCAGAAGGCGAGCATAGCACAGAAGCCCAGCAGGCCGAAGCGCACCGTGCTGGCGATATAGGACACGGTGCGCGCGCGGATTGTGTTCGGCAGGACCGCCGCGACACCGATCAGGGCAGCGACGAGCACTACTGTCAGCAAGTAATGGGTAAGCGGCGGACGATAGGGGCTGACGAACAGAAAGGCGAGCAGGACCGTAGCGGCCAGCACAAGCACGAGCTGATTGAAGGTGCGCGCAAGAATCAGAGGATAGGCGCGCAACCGTGGATAGAGCAGATTGACGAACAGGACCGGAATGCCGATACTGAAGACCGCGTGGAAAAGGGTCGTCTGGACCGACCACACCCAGTTCACGTCGAGCCAGCGACCATAGATAGCAAGCGGTCCCAGATCAGGCCACGCGGGATCAAAGAAACTTTTCGTCGCCAGTCCATCCACCACGACGCCGAACGCCAGTCCAAGCACCAGCAACGTGGGCCAGCCGCGCCGCCAACGCACCGTCAGTTCGCGACAGAGCAGCGCGCCCGTGCCGTAGAGCGCGATCAGATAAGCCAACGTGAGCGGATCGAGGAAGCGCGCAGGCGGCAGGGTGCCAGGAAGCAATACGCCGATCAGGGGCGCGAGAAGATAGAGTACGAGCGCGGGCGGTAATCTGTTTCTCATACTAACAACCTTTCAGGGATAGAATATATCATTCGTCGGTATGTACGATATGCAGAGTCTGTTCGGGTATGTGCTGCAGGCCTGTGCGCAGGAACGATGGAAAGATTGGGAAACGCTCAAGCTCGGCGATCGGCAACCAGGCGAAGTTCAGGTGCCAATCCTCCTCGACACGGGTAAAGGGACCGGGCTGAGTATAGAGATACGTATCGGCGGGGAACGTAACCAGAAAATAGAGTCCGAGCGTCTGATGAGCTACGCTCTTGTGGGTGAAGAACTGCTCGACCACGTACAGCAGGCGCACAATAGTAATATCGGTGCCGAGTTCCTCGCGCATCTCGCGTGTCAACGACTGTGCCGCCGTCTCGCCCATCTCGGCGCGTCCGCCGGGCGGATTATAAAAATTTTTGTGAGACGCGTACTCGAACAGGATGGAGTCGTTGTGGGTAGCAATCGCCGCCACGCGATACGTGAAGCGGGCGGAATTTTGCTTGAAAGTGATCATGGTGCGGTCTTCATGCATAGATCTACTCTTTATTTGTGTTATTGCCAGTTCAATGAAGCCGAGAATGGAAAAATAGCTCTGGCAGGCTACTTCAGGTAATACGGTTGAGTAGAGCTAAGGTTGAAAAAGCTAGTACCTCCTGAACGGTCATTGCTGCAGGAACGCGAGGATCGCCGCGTTGACCTCTTCTGCCCGTTCCTGTGGTACCCAATGACCACAGCCTGGGAAACTCTTCTTTTGCAGATTGGGGACAAACTGCTGCATACGTTCGATCAGCTTGCCCATGCCCGCAAGCTCTAAGACAGGGTCCTGCTCGCCCCATAGGAACAGGGTGGGCTGGCGAATACTCGCCCCACTATAAGCGGCGAGAAGTTCCCAGTTGCGGTCGATGTTGCGATACCAGTTGAGGCCACCGCGAAATCCGGTGCGCGCAAACTCGGTGGCAAAAAGGTCGATCTCCTCCTCGCTGATCCACGCTGGCAGGACCGTGGGGTTCCCGCTCGTATTGAGCATGTCTCCCTCAGAAGCGGGCAGGACGGGATGCCAACGCTCTGATAGTGGGGCGTCACCTGAAAGCCCATAGAATAAGCGGCGCATGGTTGCGCGGACATCGCGCTCCAGTTCGGCTTCAGCGACGCCCGGCTGCTGAAAATAGACCTGATAAAAAAAGCGGTCCTTGAAAGTCTGTTGCCAGCTCTGCGTCGGTGATAGCATTGCCCTCGCGCCAACAAGCGGACCACGCGGCAGATAGGGCGCGCTCATCGTGACCAGCGCCGGAAAGCGATCAGGGCGCATCAGAGCCGCCTGCCAGGCAAGGACGCTACCCCAATCGTGGCTGACCAGAACCGCCTCCCGCTCCCCCAGCGCGTCGAGCACACCCACCAGATCCCCAACGAGGTGCAGCAGCGTATACGCCTCGACTGCGGCGGGTCGATCGGTTTGACCATACCCACGCAGATCGGGCGCAACGGCATGGTAGCCAGCCTGGGCCAGCGCCGGTATCTGGTAATGCCAGGAGTGCCACAACTCCGGGAAGCCGTGGCAGAGCAGCACGAGTGGTCCGCTCCCCTGTTCCGCGATATGCATACGCAATCCGTTGGTCTCGATAAATCGATGCGCTATGTCGTCGGTCGTTGTAGGCTGTGATGTGTGGTGCTCGGTTGGCATGGGTTGCTCCTATGTGTATGGGTGATGGGAGAGACGCAATTAGAAGCAGTTATTCTATCAAAATTTCTTCAAAGGGATTATCCCAGAGACCTACATCGGTAACACAACGTAGAAGACGAAGCTGTGCTAAGCGATAATAATCAGGATTAATTTCCGCACTAACGCAACGGCGTCCAGTTTGTAAAGAGACTATGGCGGCAGAGCATAGGCCGCCAAAGGGCTCCCAGACTGTATCTCCTGGATTGCTAGAAGCCGCGATGATGCGTTCAATCAAACGTAATGGCTTCTGATTGGCATGAAGGCACTTAGCATTCTTATCCTTCAGGCGTTCAGTACCACGTATTGGTGGTTCTGACCATACATTCGTTACACTATGAGTGTGATTCCATTTTGCCCGCATATGCTCCCACTGTATCGCGGTAACAGGGCTTCTTCCGTCAAATGAAAAGTAAGGCCAATCAGTAGATTTGCCATGCAGGTTAGCATAGATAGCCAGACGCTCCATCATTTCGGGTGGAGGGAAATACCATAAGTGATCTTGCGTAAAGTACTTTCGTGTTGCCGCATTTTTTACACCACAGGCTTCATTCGTTTTAGATAGAGGTAGCCCGGAGCGCAACCATTCATGGCGCAGCCAGTTACGTAGAGGGAGCATCTGTCCATCGCCTGTAGGTAAATGAGCCTCGCGAACGTATTGCACACATACTTCTGTCACAACTGGGAAGCGGCGAATAGTTTTGCTATTTACGTTTCCCGCGATATGGGCAATACCCTTATCCCAAACATGAAGGGCGCGATACTGCCAACCATGCTGTGCTAAAACAGGATGAACCGTAGCCCAGCCAATTTCATTGCACCAGAACCATAATGTTGTCTCCGGTGAAGCGTAACGGGTCCAGGCTGCAATATGCGGAGCATACCATTCAGCTAATGCAGTGTATGTTGGCGGATCACCAGGAAATAAGCCAAGGCCATAAGGTCCATCTGATATAATCACAGTCGGTGCAGGCCAATCTTGATAACGTGTAATAGAATCTGCCTGCTCGATCTGAACCAATTTTACTCTTGTAGATTGTGCTGTAATAGCTATATCATTTTCTTCCTGCCATAAATGCTCTGGAATATCGCGACATAACTCATTATATTCTAGCTCAAGTAAATCATGAAGAGATTCATCCTGATCGATGCTAATTTCATCCTGGAGCAACTCATCCCTGTCCACCTTAATCATCTCTGTCTCCTTATAAAAAATGGTTGCAACAAACAACAGTCCAAAATAGTCTCTTTTGGACTATGTAGCTCTATAAGATATTATACTGCCAACAAAATACGAGGATCACATGGAAAAATCCGTGTTTAATCAGGATTATACGCTTTTAAACTATGAAGTCATTTATTGCCTTGCTATCCTCGCCGAAATGCTCCGCCATCCTCTCGATTGCCAGCTCTTTCAGCGACTCTCTCACCTCAGCATTCAATCTCCCAAGCAGAGTAGGGTTCACTACAAAATATTGACCATCGTCGCTCAGCCCCAATAGTCCTTCGCGTTCGAAGCGTGGAAAGGGAAGCTTCTTTATCAATCTGGTGTAATCTCCCAGGCTTGCGTTCGGATTGTCGACTACCGCTAGCTTGGAGCCACGTCTCTTCTCGGGCGGTAAGCCAGCTTCTCTGCGCGTTCTGTAAAATGCCATGAAGCAGTATGCTGCCTCTTCCACAGAGAACCAGCCGTTTGCATCGCTGCGAGTGAGCATGATGAGAAGGAGCAACATTTGATAGGCGTATTCCAGGCGTGTGCTCCCAGCAAACTTGAAGAGGGTTTCGAGAGCGACGCGTTGGACTTCGACTGGTATGGTCAACTCCAGCATTTCTTTGGGTTTGATGCCTGATGCTAGCAGGCATGCGTCGTATTTATTAGTTTGTGGGTCGCGCAACACCTTGCGCTCGACCTCCAGGAGGCTCTTTTCGAATTCGCGGTCGAAGGGGTAGGATTGCTTTATGAATGATTCGATGCGCGCTTCAAGAGAACTAAATGGTTCTGTATGGCGTTGGCCTGTGATGAAGAGGTTATGTTCCACGTTGGTCGCCATACCGCTTTCGGTGAGATTGGAGGAGCCAATTAAGGCCCAGACCTGCGTTTCCAGCGAACCGAAGTAGATTTTGGGATGGAAGATGGTACGAGGTGGGGCTACATAGATATATACCTGCGCACCAAAATTACGCAGCATACGGTACGCGTTAAGACGATTGGTAGAATTCAGGCCTACGACGGCGCGCACACTACGAGCTGCTTCAAACATGTTGCGCAAGGAAGAGATGCCATTGGTCGATATGTAGCCTGAGCAGATGTCGAGGGATGCGCCTGGAAAGTTTTTTGTAGTTGCCAGTAATTGTTGGAGCACATTATCTACGGTTTGGACGATTGTCATGGCAAATCCTCGTTTGTCTTGTATAGTAGTGTACCAGCATTATACAAGGAAGAGAGAAATTATCCAAACATGACATTGCTTTTTTAACACGCTTCTCCCATATTCAATGCATAACGTAAATCGGGTGAACGACGTAAAAATGTCTTGTCCACGGAGGTTAAAAAGAACACTTCACTGTTTATATCTGAGCGGTGCCTTTCTGGCCATGCTGGAGCTGTTCCTGCGCTAATTGCGCAAGATGAGCATAGTGTTCCTGCATGTGTTTGAGGTCCTGCTCTGTCAGGTTCTCTGTATTCAAAATGCTGTTATCGGCTCCTTTGAGCGCGCGTATCAACTCATCTAACTTCAATTGCATAGCTTCACTATCACGATTCTGCGTGTTCTGGATGAGGAAGACCATTAAAAAAGTAATGATAGTTGTTCCGGTATTAATCACCAATTGCCAGGTGTCGCTAAAGTGAAAGATCGGTCCTATCGTTGCCCAGATGATCACAATTAGCGCAGCGATTCCAAAAGCAAGTGGATGACCGAGCTTTCTTGACATCCACCTGGCAAAGCGAGAAAACAAGGAAGTAAGAGGCATTTATCTCTCCTTATTGAATAGTTCTATACTTCTATTGTGTGAGCACACCTTAAGCATAACACGATACATACTCTTCTTTGGATTGAAAGCTTGTCTCACTTGAATGAAGTCGTGAAAGTTGGAGTATTCTGGTTCACAAAAGCGATATATCCTCCTTGAAAAAGAAGTATACGGTACTTCCCCGCTGATCGACCAGCCGCTGATCAGGTAATCTCGAATGGGCTGCGATATCATCCAAACATGCTATTTCTTTGCTTTTTCGGCGCATTTCTCCTACACTCGATGCATAATGTAGACCAGGGGTGCATTAAAAGGGACTTTAAGGAGTAGCAACGTATGGTTGAGCGCGTCAATTATGTCGGGCGCAAGGTGGGGAACTATCGGCTGGTGCAGTTGCTGGGCACGGGGGGATTTGCCGAGGTGTACCTGGGCGTGCATATTCATTTGAATACGCAGGTGGCGGTGAAGGTGCTGCATACGCGGCTGGCGAGCGGGGACGTAGAGGATTTCCGGCGCGAAGCTCAGATTATTGCGCGGCTGGTGCATCCCAATATCGTGCGCGTGCTGGACTTCGGCGTGGAGGACGAGGTGCCCTACCTGGCGATGGACTACGCGGCGAATGGGACGCTGCGGCAGCGACATCCAAAGGGGTCCCGGCTACCCGTGGCGGCGGTGGTCGCGTATGTGAAGCAGGTCGCGGAGGCGCTGCAGCACGCGCACGATCAGCGGCTGGTGCATCGCGATGTGAAGCCGGAGAATATGCTGCTGGGTCGCTCCAACGAGGTGCTACTGAGCGATTTCGGCATCGCCCTGGCGGCGCAGAGTTCGCAGTACCAGAGCACGCAGAACGTGGCGGGGACGATCGGCTACATGGCACCCGAGCAGATACAGGCCCACCCACGTCCGACGAGCGATCAGTATTCGCTGGGCGTGGTGGTCTACGAGTGGCTGAGCGGGGAGCGTCCATTCCAGGGTTCGTTTACCGAGATAGCTGTGAAGCACGCCATGGTGATGCCTGCGCCTCTACAGGGCCAGGTGCCATACGTAACGCCCGTGATCGAAGAGGTGGTCATGATCGCATTGGCAAAGGACCCGTATAAGCGGTTCGCGAACGTGCGAGCATTCGCCCAGGCGTTGGAGCAGGCCAGCACTCGTGGCATTTCTCCCCACGCGGCGCTGCTGGCCTCGACATATTTCGTAGCCCAGCCACCTGGACTTTTCAATGGATCAGCATTAGATACGTCAACGCGTGGACAGAGCGCCAACCCTGGCTTCGCGCAGAGCGATGGACGATCGAATGCCATGCCGTATGTGCCAGCACCAAGCAATACGTCCGGCCTGCATGGGATTCCTCCTCCGATAACGGGACCGGTGCAGTGGCCGCAAGGAAATTACGGCCCGCCACAGGGGAGCGGACAGCTCTACGGAAATGATGCGCGCGGTGTGCAAGGGATGAATGGGATGCAGCAGGGAGCGGGGCAGTTCGGGCCATACGGCGGTTTTGCAAGCGGACAGGGAATATATCAGGGTGGGGCACCACATCCATATAGCAACGATATGCGCTTGGGGAGCGAACGGAAGCGCCTCTCGCGGCGTAGCGTGGTCGCTGGCGTCGTGGGACTCGTCGCGGCCAGCAGTGGATTGACGTGGTTTGTCGTCTCGCGGCAACAGGCGCTGATAGCACAGATAGCGCAGGCGTCGCATCCCGCTACCTACAACCTGCCCGGCAGCGGCACGCCCTACACGTATCCAACTCCCACGGGCGCGGTACCGCCGCAACTCACCTATTCGAGCCAGCAGGGCTACATCTGGTCGGTTGCGTGGTCGCCCAATAGCGCGTACATCGTCTCGGGTTCCGACGATGGCACCGCCCACGTCTGGCACAGCGATACAGGAGCCCGCGTGCTCTCTTACCGCAGCCGCATCACTCCGGCAAAAGATAACGACTGGGCAAAGAAGGTCGCGTGGTCTCCTGATAGCAAGCGTATCGCCATCGGTTTCATGGACGGTACCACGCAGGGAGCGGACATCAACACCGGGCAGGAACTCTTCAGCTACAGCCACGCGCTCTCCTCCATCAACGCCCTCGCGTGGTCGCCGGACGGACGCTACATCGTGACCGGCGATTTCGATGGCACGGCGATCGTCTACGAAGTAGCAAGCAGCAGAGCCGTTACTACCTACACAGGACATACCGACGGCATCCTGGCGCTGGCATGGTCGCCTGATAGCAAGCGCATCGTCTCGGGATCGAGCGACGCCTCAGCCAGGATATGGGACGCGCTCAGGGGCAACACACAACTCATCTACAAAAATCACAAAAGCGACGTGCAGGCGGTCTCCTGGTCGCACGACGGTTCGCGCATCGTCAGCAGCGGCCTCGACGGAACAGCCCAGGTGTGGCAGGTCAACGGCGGCTACACACTGCTCACCTACACAAAGCATACCGGCGGCGAGGTCATGGCCGTCGCGTGGTCGCAGAGCGACACCTACATCGCCTCCGGCGGTAACGACGTCAACACGCACGTATGGGAGGCGAAGACCGGCACTATAGCAAAGATGTTCTATACATTCCCCATCTTCAGCCTCGCCTGGTCGCCCGATGATAAGCATCTCGTCACCGGCGGCTACAACAAAGTGTCGCAAGTGTGGAGCGTATCATAGATGCCAGTTCCACACGATATTTTCGACGAAAACAGAAACAGATGATGGACATATTAAAAATGATACACCGCCATTTCATAAAATAGTATCTCACCCATGAGATAGGGGCGCGATTTATAAGCCCGCCGCTTGTTTATCCAACAGAGATTAGATTATCATGAGACATCCTCCACGGCTGTGCTTTATTTATTGACCTTCAACGGGAGAAGCATGTTATGATAAAAATAGTCCATAATTGTTCACTACTATTCCTTGTTTACAATGGCAGCGATTCAGATTACATGAAGGAGGATAGAGAGCATGGCCGATACGACAGATCAGGACAAGAGTCGCCAGGAAGAGCAAATGGTGGGCGGTCCAGCGAGCGCGGGCGCTGCGAACGAGAGCGCGCCCGATAAGATCCATCAAAAGCAAGATCAATAATTGTCTTGTTCTACATCTTATACATATGTCTCTCCTTCTTTAAATTCATTGCGTAACATGCTACAATGCGTGGAAATGCCAGATGGATAAAGAAGGAGCTTACTGTCCCATGCCTACATCCCACACTTTACCGCGCTGGAGTATGACCAGCGTCTATCCCGACCTGGAATCCCCCGAATTTAGCGCAGGCTTTAGCAGCGGTATTCAGCATATTACTGATCTCGTGTGCCTCTTCGACGCGCACTCCATCATGGAGCAATCTCCACAGGCCGTAGACGCTACCGTCGTGCGCACCTTCGAGACGGTTACGACGCGCTATAACACAGTCTCCGACAGCACAAGGACCCTGATTGCCTACATCAACAGCTTCATCCTCACTGACTCGCAGAACAGAGTCGCGCAGGCCAGGATGAGCGAACTGCAAGGCGCGCTGGCCACGCTATCGCTGCTGGGGACACGCTACACCGCCTGGGTTGGGGCGCTGGACGTGGACGCCCTGCTCGCACAATCGCAGCTAGCACGCGAGCACGAGTACGCGCTGCGCAGAGCAAAGCTGCAGGCAGCCCATCTTATGACACAGGGAGAAGAGGCGCTCGCAGTCGAACTGAACATAAGCGGAGGAACGGCGTGGGCAAGGCTACACGGCAACGTCACGTCGCAGCTCAATGTAGCGCTAGAGACGGAAGGCAAGCAGCTGCCGATGAGCGTCGTGCGCAACCTCGCGTATGACGCGGACCGGACGGTGCGTCAACGCGCCTATCAGGCCGAGCTGGCGGGCTGGGAACGCGTCGCACTCCCCCTGGCGGCGGCGCTCAATAGCATCAAGAGCGAAGTACTCGTCGTCGCGCAGAAGAGGCGCTGGGAATCACCACTGGCGGCCTCGCTCTTCGCCAGCAGCATTGACCGGCAGACGCTTGACGCAATGCTCAGCGCCGCCCGCGCGGCCTTCCCCGACTTCCGCCGCTACCTGCGGGCCAAGGCCCGCGCGTTAGGATTGGAAAAGCTCGCGTGGTACGACCTCTTCGCGCCCATCGGAACGGGCAGCCGGGTGTGGGAGTTCGACGAGGCCGCCCACTTCATCATAGAGCAGTTCGGCAGCTATTCTTCCAGACTCTCCGACTTTGCCGCGCGCGCCTTCCGCGAACATTGGATCGATGCGGAGCCGCGTCCTGGCAAGCGCGACGGCGCATGTTGCGTCTCGCTGTGCGCAGACGAATCGCGCATCCTCGCCAACTTCAAACCAACGTTTGCTGGCATAAGCACCCTCGCGCACGAACTGGGGCACGGCTACCATAATCTCAATCTCGCGCAGCGTACCGCGCTGCAGCGCATCAATCCCATGACGCTGGCAGAGACCGCCAGCATCTTCTGCGAGACAATCATCCGCCAGGCCGCGCTCCGCCAGGCGGACGAGCAGGAGCAGGTCGTTATGCTGGAGGCGGCGCTGCAGGGCACATGCCAGGTTGTGGTGGATATCAGTAGCCGCTTCCTGTTCGAGGAGCGCGTCTTTGAGAAGCGCCGACAGCGCGAACTGGCTATCGACGAGCTTAACGCGTTGATGCTGGAGGCGCAGCGCGAGACGTACGGCGATGAACTGGCCGAACTGCATCCCTACATGTGGGCGGTGAAGCAACATTACTATAACACGAACCGCTCCTACTACAACTACCCATACATGTTCGGTCAGTTGTTTGGACTGGGGCTATACGCGCGCTATCAGCAAAATCCAGAGGAGTTCAAGCGCGGCTACGACGCGTTGCTCTCGTCAACAGGTATGGCAGATGCGGCGACGCTGGCCGCCCGCTTCGACATCGATCTGCGCGATGAGAAATTCTGGCGCACCAGCCTTGATGTTATTCGGGGCGATATAGCGCGCTTCGATGCACTGAGCAGCAAGACTGCTATTCAAAAGTAGCCCTTTCTCAGAACTCCTCGTGGCTCCGCGCGCTCTGCAGCTAGCACGATTGTAGAGATGTTTGGCGAGCCAACTCGCCAAACATCTCTAACCGCTTACAAAAATTCTATAGCCATTGAACCTTTTGTATGGTATCATAAGCGTACAATGTATAGTATAGAGACCTTCAAAAGAAATGTAGACAGCCTGTTTTAGTTGAAAGAAAGGCTGAACATGAACGTACGCGCAATTTACTGCTCGGCATGTGGGAAAGCCAATGCCCCGGAGGCTGGTTACTGCTATAATTGTGGCAAAACATTGCAGACAATGGCAGCTGGAGTGCCTGACCGGGAAGAGCAAACAACCATCATTGCAGATCGCTCTGCCCCTAAGCAATTGCTGCATGGGCGCTATATGATCGTATCATTGTTGGGCCGTGGAGGTATGGGAGCGGTATACAAGGCTGAAGACACGCAAATCGGTAATCGACCAGTCGCGATCAAAGAGATGAATCAGAGTGGTCTGACACGCCAGGAAATCGCCGTGGCAGCCGAGCAATTCAAACAAGAAGCGCTGCTGCTGGCCAACCTCAACCATCCAAATCTGCCCAGTATCTATGACCATTTCAGTGAAAACGAGCGCTGGTATCTCGTCATGGATTTTATTGATGGGGTAACGCTTGAAAAATACGTGAGTGCTGCTCCTGGCAACGCCCTGCCACCTGCTGAGGTATTGAATATAGGCATACAACTTGCCCGCGTGCTTAGCTATTTACACACACGCCCAACGCCAATCATATTTCGCGACCTCAAGCCGCTTAATGTCATGATCACACCCGATAAAAGTATCTACCTGATCGACTTTGGCATTGCTCGTCTCTTTAAAGAGGGGAAGACCAGGGACACGGTCGCATATGTATCAAACGGTTACGCGTCGCCCGAACAATTTGGAGAGGCACAGACCACGCCGCAATCGGATATCTACAGTCTCGGAGCGATGCTGCACCGCCTGCTATCGGGCAATGATCCACGCTCAAATCTGCCTCTTTTTACCTTCAAGCCGTTGCAAGCATACAATCTGGCTATTCCTCCGTCGCTGACGAACCTGGTTGCGCGTATGCTTGCCAGTGAGCCAACGCAGAGACCTGCGAGTATGGCTAGCGTTCGGCAAGAGCTAGAAGCTATCCAGCAGGCGCAAGAGCAGCACATGTTTTTTGCGCAGTCACAACCGTCACAACCACAGCCTGTCTACTACATAGACCGTACGACGCCTTCGCTTCCGCTATCGCCTCCTAAAAAGCCTGGCCTGCCACTCCCTATTTACGTCTGTGGGACTATCTTGCTGGTAGGTCTCATGATCGCGGGAGTACTATTCTTCAATCGCTCGCCATCTGGCAATACTATTACGGGTGTGCAATCAACTAATGGCACAGCGCCTCTTGCCACTACGCCTCCATCACCAGTGGCTACCTCCGCGCCAACATCAGCACCTACTTCAGCACCGACAACTGCGCCTACTTCAGTGCCAGTTGCGGCGAATACGCCGGTGGCGACCGCGATACCTTACCCGTCGTACAGCGACGCTGAAAATGATATCAAGTATTACTATGTGAACGAAAGCGATTTTAAGGGGAAAAATATCATCCAGAGCTTCGACAGCCTGACCTATCAGCAGCAGACAGGTCCAGCCGATCAGCCGCAATTTATGGCCTGCGCGGAGTATAAGTTCGCCAGTGTCTCGTCGCCTGATGTCACCGCGGATACAGCGCGGCACACCTTTACTTTCCAATATGGCAGCGGCAGCTGGTCGGTTATAGACATGGGCAACTGGAATTCTTGTTAGGAATTCTGGGCAGCGTCGGGATGAGAGCCGCCCTGGTGCTGAAATACTTGACCTTTTCAGCTTTCCCATATACAATCTCTCAAGGCATGAGCGGCCCGGCTGAGACGGAATGTCGATCCGCTTGAGGATACTGAAATGAGGATACTGAAAATAGGAGTAGAAATGCGGTTATGGCTACCGCCCGTCTGACACAATCCAGGATACCCACACCGCCGCTCTTGCAGGCGGCACCAGTTATACATGGGAATCAGGCAGTCATCGAACACTGGTTGCACCATTACTGGAAAAAATTGCAGTTGGCAGAGCAAGAGTTCAGCCTGTTGGCAATTACGCAGGACCGCCAGGAGTATATGCTCTGGACCGGGAAACGCTTGAACACGATGACGCTGGGCTGCTATTGCTATCTCCCCGCACAGCCGGTCCGCAGGGCGTCGACGGAAAAGTCCAGGCACCGACACCTGATCTTCGTAGAACCCGATATGCAGCCGAAATCGATCGAGGTGACGGTAGCGCACGAGCTGATCCACCTTGCCGATCGCGTCAACGGGACGCCGCGCAGGCATCGCCATCATGGCTACGACTCTATCGCCGCCGACGAGGCCGCGATAACAGGCTATGCATTGGAGGAGCTACGCGCTCTGTTGCACGAAGAGAGCGCACGGCGCGAGCAGGCGCGCCGCGAACGGCGTCCGATCCGCTATCTATACGAATGCCCCAATTGTGGCAAGACATATCCCAGGACGCGACGCTACTCCCAGGCCGTCTCATGCAGTAGCTGCGACAAGAGTTTCAACCCTAGATTCAGACTCTTGTTGTTGTTGTCGTCTCAATCCCATCAGACTGGTGCATAAGAGCCTGTAAGATTGCGCCGCCTTCTGAGGAAAAGTATACACCCGAATTCCTAAAAGGTCAAGGAAAAATATAGTAGGATTTCAAGATATACCAATAAGCTCCTTGTGCATCTCGTACATCCATTCAAGCAGGGAGCGCGTCTGGTAGATGCGGCTGCGCAGGACGACGTGATCGAAGAACGCCTCGTCGGATGTGCTGGCGGTGGACGAGGCATGCTGCTGCTCCAGATGCGCGAGGAAGCGTTTGCAGGCGTTGATCTGCTGCTCAAGGAGGGAGCCAGTCTGAGCGGGCAGGTAGCGCTGCACAAAATAGAGCTTGATTAGAAAGAGGATACGGATATCGCGCGGTTTCTCGACTGGTAGCGTCAGCCATTGCAGGAATATATCCTCTCCCTGCTGAGTAAGCTGGAAGATCTTGCGCGGCGGGCGTATCCCCTGGGTCTTCACTTCCGCCGCCTCGATATACGCCAGGTGCTCCAATTTCTTGAGGAACGCGTATAGCTGGCTCATTTCGACATGCACGATCTGTCCCGGCGTGCTGGTCTGGAACTGCTGAAACATTTCGTAGCCGTGCATGGGCTGCTTTTTCAACATACCCAGAATGACATATTCGGCTGGTTCGCTAATCTGCATAGTCTCTTTCGGACCTTTGTTGACTAAAATCCCCCATCCCTATGGGATTGTTCTGTTATTATAATTCTCTCCCGCCGCGAGGGCAAGAGGTTTGCCGGAGAAGATGTCTGGCCTTATTGACCCGCTATCACACTTATGCTACAGTGCCTCTATCTTAACAGACTAGCATACCTGAAGAAAAACGGAGCCGCATGCATGTCATACCCCATTGTAATCTCTTATATTCAGGCGGAAATCTTGCTGGCGGCGCGTGGCAAGCCATCCATGCTGGTCTCACCTGATCTCGGCATATCGAGCGTAACGGTAAAGCTGTCAGACGAGGGCGTGGAGTTTCCAGAGGGTGAGAGGGTGAGCTGGCAGGATATCGAGAAGGTCAAGAAGGCGACGGTCAATTGCTTTCTCGTCGAGGCTGGGAGCGTACGCCCGATCCAGGTGTTTTCCGAATATACTAACCGCATGTGCAGCCTGCTGCCCACGAAGGGGGTGCCGAGCATGCTGATCGCGGGCTTCACCATGCACCGCATCGTCGATACAGATCCCATGCAGGATACGCTGAAGAAGATCGCCACAATCGTACCGATAAGTGGGCGCGTGTTGGACACGGCTACGGGCCTGGGCTATACCGCGATCATGGCGGCGAAGACGGCGGAACAGGTCATCACCATTGAGCTCGATCCCGGCGCGCAGGAGATGGCGCGGCTCAATCCCTGGTCGCGGGACCTTTTCACTGATCCCAAAATCCGGCAGATAATGGGCGACGCGTTCGAGGTCGTCCCTACTTTTAAGGATGGCAGCTTCGATAGGATCATTCATGATCCGCCCGTGTTCAGCCTCGCGGGCGAACTTTATTCAGGTGCCTTCTACCGGGAATTGTACAGGATACTCAAACGCGGCGGCAGGCTCTTCCACTACATCGGAAACCTGGAGAGCAAGTCGAGCGGCACGGTCGCAAAGGGCGCGCTAAAACGGCTACAGGAAGCGGGTTTCGCGCGCGTGGTGCGCAGACCGGAGGCGTTTGGGTTTGTGGCGTATAAATAGGGGGAAAGCGCCTGTACGCTTCTTTTCTCGTTCAGAAGCGCTGAGCTTCTGAACGAGTGCCTCGTCCTACAACAACAAACCAGGTGAGAGTTCAGGGCACAAGCACAATCTTGCCATGGGTATGACGCTGCTCCAACTCGCGATACGCCTCTCGAACAGCAGCGAGGGGATAGACGCGGGCAATCGGGATTTCCAGTTCTCCCTGGTCGATAAGCTGGGCGAGATGAGCCAGTACTGCGGCACTGGCCCCTTGAGCGTTGCCTTCGGCCTTGACACCATACTTTGTCACAGCCTCATAGTTCATAATCGTATCGATACGCTCCGGTCGGACGCCAAGTTTGAGCGCAAGTTCGACGTAATCAGCACCGAATGTATCGATAAATGCGTCGAGATGATCGTCAGTGGCAGCACGAAGACGCTCCTCAACGCCCTCACCGTAGGCGACCGGGATGACACCGTGGTCGCTCAGCCACTGATGATGAGCCGGACTCGCCAGGCCAATCACCTTTGCACCCTCTTTTACTGCCAGTTGCACCACGATTGAGCCGACACCACCCGCAGCACCTGAGACTGCAAGCGTGTCTCCTCTTTTAAGCGAGACAGCGCGAATGGCCGCGTAGGCTGTTGCCCCAGCGACAAACAGCGAGCCAGCGGCTTCCCAGGAAACGTTGCGCGGACGATGGGTAAGGTCGCTGGCCTCTACGACGACAACCTCCGCCTGACTGGCCCTCTTGTTCGTAAAACCGATCACCTCATCGCCTACGGCAAAACCTTGCACTCCCTCACCGATAGCGGCAACAACGCCTGCCAGGTCACTGCCCTGACCGGAGGGAAATATGGCGGGCCAGCGATTGGCAAGCAAGCCTTTACGGATGGATGCCTCACCCGGATTAATACCGGCTGCCTTGACATTGACAAGGACTTGCCCCGGACCTGGTGCAGGTCGCTCGACATCTACAACCTGCAACACATCGATGTCACCATATTGATCAAACCTTACTGCTTTGGGCATTCTCTCACTCCTTCTTTCTAAATCTAGTTGGTAGACGCGCTCAACGGTCCGCGAACAGACAGATCTCACGCACTCCCCGCTCGATTTCCTCCTCAGAGGCCGCCAGCGAGATGCGCACGTATGCTTCGGAGACTGTGCCGAAGGTGCTGCCGGGCGCGACCGCGACGTTGCGCTCGCTTAGCAGGTCGAGCGCGAACTGGCGTCCAGTGCGCGGCTCGCCTTTGCGGCTGCTGACATCGATCAGGATATAAAAGGCACCATGCGGCGTATAAACGTAGCGTCCCAGGTCTTTGAGCAGAGAAACGGCGATATCGCGGCGCTGACGATAGGCGTCACACATCGCGGCGACACAATCCTGGGGACCGGTCAGCGCGGCCTCGGCGGCGCGCTGCGGGATGATGCTGAGATTGGTGCTGGCCGCATTGAGCACATTGTCGATGGTCTTGATAAGCTCCGCGCCAGTGACGATGTAGCCGATGCGCCAGCCCGTCATGGCGTAGGATTTGGAGAAGCTATAGATGCCGATGAAGCGTCCAGCCTCGAACTCCTGTGCCGAGAGCAGGGTCGCGGGACTGACGTGGTGCCCCTCGAAGAGAATCTCATCGTAGCATTCGTCCGAGAGCAGGTAGAGATCGTGGCGTTGGGCGAAGGCGAGCAAGTCGCGTATGACCTCGGGCGGGAAGACTGCGCCCGTCGGGTTGCCGGGCGTATTGAAAAGGAGAATGCGCGTGCGGGGCGTAACGAGCCGCTCCAGGGACGCGATGTCCGGCAACCATTCGTTCTGTGGATTGAGGGGGTAGCGCACGCCTGTCGCGCCACAGGAGGCAAGCTGCATCCCGTAGAGCGGCCAGCCAGGATCGGGAACGAGCACCTCGTCGCCCGGTCCCACGGTTGCCTTAAACGCCGTTTCGAGAGCGCCGCTGCCGCCGAGGGCGACTGCGGTATGGTGGGGCTGGATGGTGTAACCGTTGACGCGGGCAATCTTAGCGGCCAGCAGTTCGCGCAGCCACGGCCAGCCGGTAGCGGGTCCGTATGTCAGTGGCTCGTGCTCGATCGACTGAATAGCGGCGCGGCGAATATGTTCGGGCGTGCGAAAGCTTGGTTCACCGATCTGCAGGCGCACCGCAGGTGGCAGCACCTCGCCACGCGCCTCGGCCCGCGCCTGCATTTCCGCCGCATACGCGCCCAGCGACGTTACGTCGTTGAAGGGCAGATCGTGGATGCGCTGTTTGCCGACCTTCATAGCTGGCTCCTTGTTTGCCTAAACTGTTCAGGACGCCTACCTTACCATAGTACTCTGTCAACCATCATGCGACCCCAATCTTTTCACCAGGCAACCGGCGTAGAGACCAGCTTCAGCGCGTCCGTGATGTATCATGTTCCTCTCTGTTACATCTTATGCAGCGTAGAGGAACACGATACATCGCGGACGCCGTAAACGTGGTCCCTACCCCAAATGATTGATATCTAAAAAATGTCAACGAATACCGCTGGCGATCCGCTTTACTAAGCCGCTTAGCAGAGCAATACGTGTCGGCAGGTAGTCAAGTTCAACGTACTCGTCAGGGTTGTGCGCCAGACCACCTCCGGCACCCAGTCCGTCGATCGTCGGCACGCCTTCTGGCGATGTGTTATTGGCATCGGAGGCACCGCCGCTCGCTACATCCTGTATCTCTATTCCCAGCTCCTGTCCTGCCTCCTTGACCATGCGCACCAGGGGAGCGTTGCGCTCGGAACGCTCGAAGGGCAGGCAGCGCATAGAGCCGCTGAACGTAATCTTTGTGCCCGCCAGCATGCTCCGACTGGCAACCTTGCGCATCGCCTCCTCGATAGTACGGATGCCTGCCATATCGCTGGCGCGCACATCCATCTCGCAGTAGGCCAGGTCGGGGATCACGTTATGCCGATCGCCGCCGCGCGCGACGGTCACTGAGAGCGAGGTACCGGTAATCGCCCCTTGCAGCGCCTGCATGCCCTGTATCTGGTAAGAGAGCTCCAGGATGGCGTTGATGCCCTTCTGCGGTTCGACGCCCGCGTGTGCCGCGCGCCCCTGCACCTCGACGCGGTACAGGCCACTACTGCGACGCGAAGAGACGACGGTGTTGAGCTGGCGTCCAGGCTCCAGTACAATCGCCGCGTCTGACTGGCAGGCAAGCTCCTGGATAAGTGGCTTGCTGGCGGGCGAGCCTATCTCCTCATCAGAATTGAGTACGAACGTCACGCGCTTGTAGTTCGTCAATTGTGCTTCGATGAGCATATGCACACCATACATACCGAGCAGTACGCCCGACTTCATATCCAGCACGCCGGGACCCTTCGCGATGCTCATGCCGTTCTGCTGGCTGGTAGAGAACGGACGGCGTTTTGCCTCGCCATCGGGGAAGACCGTGTCTATGTGTCCGACCAGCAGAATTGACGGTCCGTCAGGCACGCTGCCCATGTGCGTCGCGACAAGGTGATCGCCGTATTCGCTCTGGGAAGAGAAATGCGTAGAGAAGCCAAAATCCTGAAAGCGGTCCCGTAGATAAGCGCCGACGCGATCCACGCCCGCTTTATTATAGGTACCAGAATCGATATTCACAATCGTTCTCAGGTCCGCCAGGTACTGCTCCATCAGCTGCTCGGCGCGCTCGACAAAAGTATGTGTAGTCAATTTAGATGATCCCCTCTCCGCGAAATTGCGCAAGTTCTGCATCAGTATAGCCTATAGCGCGCAACACCTCGTCGGTATGCGCACCGATCTCGGGTGGTGGAAGGCGATGCTCAACGGTCACGTCCGAGATGCGCGGGAAGCTGGTTAAAGATGTGTACGGCTCGCCATTGATCTCGCCTTTGACGACCATGCCGCGTGTCTGCGCGTGCTCATCCTGCAAAGCCTCGCCGATATCGTAGACGGGTCCGACGCAGGCATCGATCTCGGCGAGCTCCGTCAGCCACTCGGCCCGTGTCTTGCCCTTGAAGATCGCACGCAACATATCTTTTGCCTGACTGCTCTCGCCGGGTCCTACGGGCATGTGGAAAGGAAGCAGTTCGAGATGTCCAATGTGTGTGCAGAACGTTTGCCAGAACTTCGGCTCCAGCGCGGCCAGCGTTACGTATTTGCTATCTTGAGTCTCGTAGATATTGTAGCAAGGGAGTCCGCCATCGAGCGCGGAGAGGCCTGGCCGGGGAGCCTTGCCCGTATTAAGATATATCGTCGTGGCTATGGGGAGTAGCGCCGTGCTGCCCTCTGTCATCGCGGCATCGATTTTACGTCCCTCGCCAGATTGCGCGCGTCCAACCAGGGCGGTCAGTATGCCAATCGCCGCCGACTGACCACCGCCTACGAGGTCTCCAAGCTGGGTTGGAGGCATCACGGGAGCGCCGTTCGCGCCCCGGTTGAAGTGCAGCAGACCAGCATAGCCGACGTAGTTCAGATCGTGTCCCGCGCGATCCTGGTAGGGGCCGTCCTGCCCGTAGCCGCTGATCGCGCAGTAGATGATGCCGCGATTGGTCTCCTTGAGCTGCTCGTAGCCCAGTCCCAGGCGTTCCAGCACGCCCGGTCGGAAGCTTTCCAGCAGCACATCGGCCTCGCGCACCATGCGCAGAAAGATCTCGCGCCCGCGCTCGGACTTCAGGTTCAGTGTCACACTACGTTTGTTGCGGTTGAGCGCCAGGAAATAGAGGCCCATGCCGCCGGGACCGTATGGCGGCATAGTGCGGGCATAGTCGCCGCTTCCAGGCTCCTCGACCTTAATGACATCGGCCCCAAAATCGGCCAGCATCTGCGACGTAAAGGCACCGGGGAGCAGGCGCGACAGATCAAGGATACGCACGCCAGCGAGAGGCAGACTCATACACATCTCCTTTGCCCGTAAGGATCGATAAATATGTTGTATGTGTAGGGTAGCAGGCAGGAGAGGGAGTTGTCAACGCCCGATGCTTATCCCAAACCGCCCTGCCGGGCACGGAGGACCGCCTGGGCGCGGTCAACGACCTGCAACTTGCTGAAAATGTTGGAGACGTGGTTGCTGACCGTCTTCGGACTCAGCACCAATTCTTCAGCGATATCCGCATTGCTTTTGCCCAACGCGATCAATCCCAATATTTCGCGTTCGCGGTCCGTCAAATCCGGGAAGGCAGCGCGCGGCAGGATGGGCTGCATATTGGTGAAATACTGCATCAAGCGTCGGGCAATAGAGGGACTGAAGATGGCTTCGCCATGAGCGACTGCGCTGATCGCCCGCAACACGTCTGTTTGATCGGACCCTTTGAGGAGGTAGCCGCGCGCGCCCGCCCGCATTGCTGCGAATACCGAGGCATCATCTTCGAGCATGGTGAGCACGAGGATACCGATATGAGGGCTGCTCCGGGTAATCTGGCGCGTTGCCTCAATGCCATTGAGTTCCGGCATATCCAGGTCCATAAGGATGATAGCGGGCTGAAGTTCTGCTGCCTGCGTGATCGCTTCCCTGCCGTTCGCGGCCTCGCCCACTATTAAGAAGTCTGGCATAGAGGAAAGCAGGGCCAGCAGTCCCTTGCGGACAAGCGGGTGGTCATCGACGATCAAGATACGCAGTGGCTCATTCGACATAAGCAATCATTCCTCTCGTCGTGGCAAGGCAGTCGCGCTGCCCTGATAAGTTTTCCCCTGCATGCGCAACGTAACGGGCGCGCCACCACGCAGATTTTTCCACCAGTTGTGATCGGTAAAGAGGGTAATTGTATCCCCCTGGCGCATGTAGCCCAGGGGGATAGCATACGTCTTGCCAGACTTGCGCCCCTTGAAGGTGAAAAGCAAGATATGTTTGCTCACCGCCCCGTGCAATGGAGAACGCAGCACCAGGGCCATGACTTTGTTCATAAACGGAGGAATCTGCCTCGGCGCTTTCTCTACAGTGCTTGTGCTCATCGTGTCCGGTATCCTTTCAGAGCCATATTGATGCGTGTGCTTTTCTGCATTATATACGGACATATGTCCATTTGCCAAGCGAAGAGATAGAAGGGGCTAGTATCAGTAACGAAGGAATAGAATGAGCACGTGAGAGAGTTAGAATATAGAGAGTTGGAGTATAGTGGGGAGAATGACACGTGACGACTCCGCTAGGATGAAAACCCCGCGGCTTCTCAGGAAACCGAAATCTCCTGAAGGCTCCGTCCGAGCCATGAATCCGTTGCAACCACCCCAGGCGGCGATAAAGCGACTTTCAAGACCTGGCGTATCGGCTGGCACAGAACGGTTGGAACGCTCCTGCTTTTACCCACGGGAGCGATTTACCGTGGAACCCGCAAACAGTATTCAGTTGTCCGTGTGCGAATGGATTACACAGTCAGTATAGCGGAAAAGAGGAGACATGCAAAGAAAACAGTACTTTCTGGCTCAAGCCTTCACATTCCTCACCGCCGGGGTTAAAATCCTGCGGTTTGCGGAGGGCTAAAGCCCATGTGTAACAACATGGAAACAACAACGCACGAACAACAACAGATTACTGTACCATCGTCACCACGGATGAAAGTGGCGCTGGCCTTCTTCGCATTTATATTGATCGGTGCCAACGATGGCGCATTAGGCGTACTCCTGCCGAACATACGAGTATACTACCACGTGGATAACGCGACCATTGGCCTCTTCTTCCTGTGCAGTACCGTCGGCTATTTTATCGCGTCCTTCAACAATGGACTGCTCATGGAGAAGTTAGGGAACCGCCTGTTTTTGATGGTTGGAACTGGCACGTTCCTGCTCGGAGTGTGTCTGCTGAGCTTGATGCCGCCCTTCGCCCTCCTGCTGGGTGCCAGTCTGGTGCTGGGCATGGGAATAGCGATGCTTGACGCGGGCCTGAACTCGTACATAGCGGCTCTGCCAGGCAGCA
>Ga0209839_10000069_pt1 | contig 42050 bp, 32 predicted proteins | sample OrgsoiDNA2013050_FD_185800 | JGI IMG/M metagenome (GOLD analysis project Ga0209839, IMG submission 185800) | Permafrost soil microbial communities from the Arctic, to analyse light accelerated degradation of dissolved organic matter (DOM) -... | ecosystem: Environmental > Terrestrial > Soil >... | reverse complement strand
AAAACTCCTGGGTTGTCAAATAATTTATTGCCTAATTTGTAAACGTTGATAAACCATAGTTTACATGGAAATCATTAAAAGCATTCAAAACCGAATTTACGAAATCAGGGGTGAACGGGTAATGCTGGATTTTGACCTTGCCGAACTGTATGAAGTTGCCACGAAAGTCCTTAATCAGGCAGTAAAGCGTAATAATAAGCGATTTCCTGAGGATTTTATGTTTCGACTTACTTCTATTGAATGGATGATTATGCGGTCACAATCTGTGACCGCATCGGAAAGTGCAAATTCTATGCGGTCACAGATTGTGACCGCATCTCAAAACAAGCGCAATACCGATAATACACCCTACGCTTTTACCGAACAGGGAGTTGCTATGTTAAGCGGGGTCCTGAGTTCAGATAAGGCAATTAATATGAATATTGCAATCATGCGGGCATTTATCGAAATCAAGAGGATTGCCATTCAGCAGATGGATTTAAGGACTCAGTTGTACGCAATAAAAGAAAGACTAGGAGAGCACGATATCCAGTTAAATCAGATTTACGATGCAATGGAAAACCTACTGGATGAAAAAGCTGCCCAGAAAAAATGGAATGACAGGGAAAGAATTGGGTTTAACAAATAGAGCCGTGAATGAATTGATTAATGTCAAATCCTGTATTAAATAGTTCGAACTTGGGCTGCCTGGGTCTAAATCATCGGTTTTCTAGGTTTGCATCCTATTTCCATACTCCTTTTTATGTTTTAAAACAGAACACCGCATTTTATACTAATTAGGATGGATTGTCTTAAAGACAATATGAAATGTACTACGTTAAGTAGCACATTATCTACAACATTATTTTTTAAGTACTGCAGCTTATAATATAAATTTGAGTGTTGGCTGCAACACTAGGTTAACTATAATGGATATCTAAATTATGCTCGAACTAACTTTTGAAGAAGCAAATGATTGTGATTTAATTTTGGCTCATCTTATCGAAAAAGGAGCATTTTATAATGCTATTGAAATTCAAAATAATATTTTAAAGAATCGCGATATAAATTACGTTTCAGCGATTATTGAAAAAATAAGCAACTGTTACCCGAGTATTGTAAAAGAAAATTCAGTCGCAAATACATATAGATTTATTGGACCTAATGAAAAGACAAAATATTTTTTGGAGAATGGCGGCTTCGCAAAAAAAAATAAAACTGATTAACTTTTTAGTTTACTAATAATATGGTGTTAGGGCCAACATTGCAAGGTCGCCACTGTCTGTAAATTCCTTGATATTAGCATCAATGTCGTGACAATTGTGGGTCATGGTGCCGGCGCCAACCAATTAATGGCGATGGTTTCATATTATAAATCATTGATTGTTAATAGATTCCTTACAAAAAAGTTCGATCTTGGGCTACCTGGGTCTACATCTGTATGCAATAAGAAATTATGCAACGAACATAAGATATTTTAGGATTTGGTTAGAATTATTCAATGATAAATGGAGTTTGGCAATTTTCAATATTTTATTGACGGGAGTTTTACATTGCATTCAGGAAATAAGAAAACGTAATGAAAACTTTTAATCATCAGTCGGGGCAGTACCTGAATATTGATTCAGGAAAGATCTATTATGAAATGGCCGGAAATGAAAACAAGCCGGTTTTGCTTGTTTTACATGGCGGGTTTGGTACCATGGAAGATCTCAATAATATAGTGGATGAACTCAGTTATAAGTTCAACATTTTAGGAATTGACAGCAGGGGACACGGAAAATCAACTATGGGTTTGCAGGAATTAACCTATGAACGATTGCAAAAGGATGTGGAGAGAGTTTTAGAAAAGTTGGATATCAATGAATTTAGTATTATAGGTTTTAGTGATGGAGGAGTTGTTGCCTATAGACTTGCATCTTTTTCAAATTTTAGAATTGATAAAATAGTTACAATCGGCTCTCGTTGGCATTGGAAGAATGCCGATGCTACGAAAGACATATTGCGAGGTGTAACAGCCGAAAGCTGGAAAAATAAGTTTCCTGCAACTTTTGAGACGTATCAAAGATTAAATCCAGAAAAAGATTTTGATAAGCTTGCAGAGTCTTTAGTTAAGATGTGGCTTGATCCTGGAGTTACAGGGTATCCCAATAACAATGTAGGAAAAATTATGTCTCCTATACTAATAATCAGAGGAGACAATGACCCTCTTATAGGACTTAAAGATATACTCGAATTAAAGGAAGCGGTAAAAAATTCATCCGTGTTAAATATCCCATTTGCTGGCCATGCGGCATTTGATAGTCAAAAAGAAATTATAAAAATCGGTCTTAGTGGTTTTTTTACGAATAATGGGAATTGATTTCAATAGTGCACGGAGCGACAGATTATTTTTTCCTGGAGATTCAAACCTGCGCTACCCGGGTTGGACAGATTATTTTGATTGCGAACCGGGGAATTGTCGTTGTTTTTCGTCATAAACAACAATCCGCTCATTCTTTATTAATACGTCATCGGTATAATAAATAGAATCAACCTTACCTTTTTTATTTGTCATTATTTCCGTATACCACAATGTTACCCGTGTTTCATTTTTATCAGGATAATATAAGGTAATCCATTTTTCAAAATTTTTTGAAACCGCGGCCGATGCATTACGCATTTCAGCAAGGATTTTTGTCAAGCTATCCCTACTGCCTTTAAAATAAAATCTATCACCTATAAATTCAGCGGTATCCGCAAAATATGCTGCACTTCCAGGTATGTCTCCCGCAACATACTTCTTCAGACAATTAAGTACAAACACTGCATTTTTCTCATCGCCAGGCTGCCAATTCAAAGAGTAATTAGCAGTAAAAGGATAAGCCAGCGTTTCCTTTTTTACGGTGCTGTCGGTTTTGTCATTTACGGATTTTGACTCGTTGTTACAGCTTGATAAAGAAACGAAAAGCAGATTAGCGAGGAGGAATTGTTTAAGGATCATGTGGTTTATTTATTGTTAGTGACTTGGGCGCCTTCCTTTTTGTGTTACTTTTTTTCTTCGTATTGCCGGATTAGATCAAGTGTATGCGTTAACGATTCTCTACTGTTCCAGTCTAAATGGCCGGGCAATGAAAACAAAAAAATCGATAGGATTATAAATTTTGGCATCGTTCTTTCAGATTTGGCATATTCCGGGTATCATGAAATTATTTACCTATTAACCGGTCATTTACGATTTTTAGTAAATCGTCCTTATAATTTTTACCAATGGGAATTTTATGAGCGCCGATGACTACTTCATTTCTTCGCAGGGAAGTCACTTTTTCCAAAGAAATAATATACGATTTATGTATTCGCAGGAAATTCCTTGCCGGCAATTGGTCTTCCAGTGATTTTATCGTTAATAGCGCCATCAATTTGCCTTTTTCCGTATGAATGGTCATATAATTCTGAGCCGCTTCTATAAATAAAATATCACTGAAAAATACCTTTTCAAAATTACTGGCTGACCTGATAAAAAAGAAATCATTTTTACCAGTGGCGTTCTGATCTTCTTTAGATTCCAGGATCTCTTTGGCTCGGTTTACAGCTTTCAGAAATCTTTCAGGAGTAATGGGTTTAACCAGATAGTCCAATACATTCAGTTCAAATCCTTCCAGCGCGAAATTCGGATAGGCCGTCGTTAGGATCACCAGGGGCCTGATCTGAAGAGTTTTCAGGAAATCAATACCCCGCATACCCGGCATCTGAATATCCAGGAACATGAGATCTATTTTTTCATGCGTCAATATTTTGTTAGCCTCCAATGCATTGTTGCAAACGGCGGCCAACTCAAAGATACCTGTATCGTTGACTAACCTTTCCATACCCTCACGGGCAAGCGGTTCATCATCCACGATCATGCAACGGATATTCATGGAATCTTTATGGTTAATGAAACAAAATAAGTTTCTGGATCGTGTTTAATAATCAGTTCGTGCCGGTCGGGATAAATCAATTTCAGCCTACGTTTCGTGTTATCCTGGCCTATCCCGCCTACCGTCTTTTCGGGTCGCCAGGAACCTTCCTTTTCAACCGAATTCCTGACGATTAATTTCAAAAGGCCATCCCCGTAATTCAATGAAATGTCTACAAAATTCTTTTTATCGGAAAAATTAGAGACATGTTTAAAAGCATTTTCGATAAATGGAATGATAAGTAAAGGCGAAATTAGAAAATTACTTACGGAAGCAGCTGTTTTATAATCAATAGACAGGACCGTTCCCTTTCTCAGTTTTTCCAGTTCAATATAATTGTTCAGGTAGTCAACCTCTTTTTCGATCGGCACTTCGGCGAAATTACATTCATACAATTGGTAACGGAGCATATCTGAAAACCGGGCTAGCGTGGCCTGCGCCAGATCAGGATCTTTTTTTATTAATATATAAATACTATTAATGGCATTGAACAAAAAATGTGGATTTGTCTGTGCTCGTAGAAATTTCAGTTCATTTTCTGTTTTTTCCTTTTCCAGGATACTATTCATTTTTTGAGCCTGAACCCTTTCTTTTACAATCCTGATGGAAATAAAAAATAAGGTGGAAGAAAATACCGCTATAAGGGTGTATAATAAATAAGTACTGAAACCAATATGACCGGCTCCTTCCGTAAACATCGAATGAAATAAAGTGAACATGCCGGCGGTAATAAATAGGGACCCCAGCAGGATCCCGGTAAAAACTGAAACAGCAAACACTCCGTATCTTTTTGTAAAAAAAAACCGCGGCACCAGAAAATAGATGCTGAAATAGCCGGTTCCGGCCTGTCCTGCGAAATATATGCATGTAGCCAGGAGGGCTTTTGGTAAACTCGTTCCATAATTCTGAACTGAAAAATTGGTCCAGAAAACAAAATAAACGAGCCAAAAAAGGATATGGTGAAGTTTATATTTTAAAAACCAGTACATATTTCCTGTTGATTGGCTAAGTTATCCTTTTCAAAGAATCAGGCGGCAGCATTGGATGAAAGTATGTCAACTATGGATGAAAGCACGGAATTGATCAACATCCGATAGGATATGCTATTTTTTTCTCTGAATAGCCGGTTTTATTGGATTAATAAGTGTTCATCCATAGTTTTTATCCATATGTCAAACCGATTTTTATTGCCCGCCGGTTTGTTCTCCATTTGTACTTAAAATAAATATATGAAACAAAAAGAAAAGATGTTCAATCCTAAATGGCGAATAGTTATTTTATTGACCGGTATGACGCTGTCTCTTTTGTTTGGCAAATCGCTTGTTGCCCAGCAAATATTGCGTAATCCTTCATTTGATGTTACAAAAACAGGAACGGGAAGGCCGATGATACTGATACCCGGTTTATTTTGTTCTGGAAAAGTATGGGATGAGACTGTGGAGCATTTTAAGGGCAGGTTTGAATGCTATGAGGTTACGCTACCCGGCTTTTCGGGTCAGCCGGCCATACAATCGGATAGTTTACTAAAAACAATCGCAAGCCAGCTTGCTGATTTTATAAGACAAAATAAATTGAAAAACCCCATCATTGTCGGCCACAGTCTCGGTGGTTTTATTGCTTTGCAATTAAGCGTCATGTACCCCGGTCTGGTGGGAGATCTTGTTATTGTTAGCAGCGCCCCATTCCTGCCTGCCTTGTCCATGTCTGCTGATGTTTCTATAGATAGTACCCGAAAAATAGGGCTGCTGATAAAAAACGGTATGAAAAACCTAACCGCAGCGCAGATCGGGCAATATCAAAAATTTACTTTGCCGACTATGATCCGGGATTCTGCAAAGATATCTTTGGTGGCGGGTATGGCAGTTAAATCAGATCCCCTTACCCAGGGCGAAGTGATGTATGAATTATTCAGTACGGATCTTCGACCCGATATGAAAAATATATATTGCCCTGTTTTGGTATTAGGAGATTGGATTAGCTACAAGAAATATGGTGCAACCCGCGAATCAGTCCTTAAGAATTATAAAGACCAATTCAGCCTGGCAAAAAATGTAACCATTGCAGTCAATGACTCATCCTACCATTTTATTATGTATGATGAACCGAAGTGGTTTTATCAGCAAATGGAGGATTTTCTTGGACGGCAGAAATCCAATTAAACGAAAAAGACTCCCAATAGAATGCGAGGAGTCAAAGATCGCTTAAAATGCATGCGAAATACCAACAAATACATTTAATGAACTGATGGGGTAAATTTGACTGGCATCACTTATTAGATATATCTGTTATTGATATTCCGGATGCTGTATATATATTCGTCTATAATTATTCCGTATTTAGTGATGGAGGATTTCAATATGGCTTCCAGCGTATACCCGGAATGCTCAAGGACCTTCATGGATGCTTTATTGTTTGCGAATACACCGGCAAATACCCTGACAAGACGAATTTCGTGAAACGCATAGGCGGTTAAGAGTTCGACTGTTTTTTTCCCGTAACCTTTTCCCCAATAAGGCTGGCCTATCCAATAGCCGATCTCGCCGTTTATTTTATAAATATCATCTTTGGGAACAATACTTCCGACTCCGACAAAAGATTCTCCCGCGAATATTCCAAATACGTGTCCCATAAGGCCCTGTCCTGCGAAACGTATAAAATCTTTCGCATTTTCAAGCGTATAAGGATGCGGAAATCCATCCTTAAGATTTTCCGCAATTCGCTTATTGTTTGCTAATAACTGAAGTTCTTTGATGGGAATGGTATTAATATTTTTTAAATGAACCATGTTTCGGAAAATGTCTGATGAAATGACAACTGTCATCCAAACTTATATCAAATAGAAATAAATAAGAGCATTAACCCTGGATTTTTCATATAAAATATTGCATTAACAAGGCGTGAACATAGTTTGTCCGCAATTATAATCTTTGTGGCCTAATTTTATGAAAGAACACGAGGCAGGTTCGACCCCCGAGGAATTTTCTACATATGGCAATCACTACTTTCAACGCTTTTAAGAGCCGCAACTACAGATTATATTTTACCGGTCAATCCGTTTCACTCATTGGCACCTGGATGCAGAAAACGGCCGTGAGCTGGGTTATTTATGCCCTTACGCATTCAAAGTTTATGTTGGGATTGACTTTATTCGCCACAATGTTTCCCTCATTTTTGTTTTCGTTTATCGGTGGGGTCGCATCTGACCGGTATGACCGGTATAAGTTGCTCTTATTAACGCAGGTCGTTTCGATGATTCAGGCAGTCTTATTGACCTTGTTGATTTTTTCGGGGCACTACTCCGTTTGGGAAATCCTTGCGCTCAGTGTATTGCTGGGTATCGTGAATGCCTTTGACGTACCGGCCCGTCAATCCCTGGTTTATGATATGGTGAACGATAAAAAAGATCTGCCCAATGCGCTTGCCTTAAATTCTTCCATGGTAAACCTGTCCAGGTTAATCGGCCCGGGCATTGCCGGGCTGGTTATAGAAAAATTTGGGGACGGTTTTTGTTTTGGATTGAATGCGCTGAGTTTTGTGGCTGTAATTATTTCACTTTTAATGATGAGGTTGCCGGCATTTATTCCAAAATCTCATCCTAAAAGTATTCTCGGCGAACTCAGGGAGGGCCTGATCTATGTTCGGAAGACCCCCGAAATCTCCTATGTGTTAGCCATGCTGGCGCTTATCAGTTTATTTGTTTTACCATTCAGTACATTGATCCCTGTATATGCAAAAGATATTTTTCATGGAACTGCCTCCACATTCGGAGTCATAGACAGTGTAATCGGATTGGGGGCATTCTCGGGAGCAATTTTTCTGGCTTCATTGAAACCGGGAACGGATCTCAGGAAAATACTTGCTGGCAACACGTTTGTTTTCGGGATCGGACTGGCATTGTTTTCCCATATTACAATCTATCCGCTGGCACTTGTCTTCGCAATGATTGCGGCATTCGGTATGATGTCGCAGATAACGATCAGTAATACACTTATACAAACGACCGTGGATCCGGCTATGCGGGGAAGGGTGATCAGTATTTATGCCATGGCATTTTTCGGAATGCAGCCGCTGGGCGGTTTAATCATAGGTTTTGTATCACAACATATCGGAGTAGAAAATACTATTTTATCGGAGGGAGTCATCGCCTTGCTTATTGGTGTTTTGCATGTTCGTTTTTTGCATAAAAAGAAATTAAAAAGAAATCCTGTTCCAGTACTCAGGAAACAACCGGCTGACACGACAATTCCGGTTTGACCCAGTCTGGTCCGTTTTAACAGGTCAACCTCCATGCCGTTGAGTCAGAAACCTTTATATTTATTGGGTATCTGTTCATGCCAAACGACTATTATGAAATTTATTTTATTATTTGGGCCGGTATATATTATTTTATTGCTTGCTGCTTTTGCGGACCGTCCCGGCAATGAGCACAAGACATTGGAGATCGGTGCCCCGGCTCCTGATTTCAGTCTTACCGGCGTTGATGGAAAAACGTATCATCTGGCTACTTTTAAAAACGCAGAGGTACTCGTTGTTGTTTTTACCTGCAATCATTGTCCTACAGCGCAGGCTTACGAAGATCGTATCATCAAACTGACCTCTGATTATGCAAATAAAAACGTAGCGGTTGTGGCTATTATGCCTAATGACCCTGCCAGTCTCCGGTTGGATGAACTGGATTTTTCGGACCTCGGGGATTCTTATGCAGAAATGAAAATAAGAGCAAAAGAAAAACAATTCAACTTCCCCTATTTATATGATGGGGAAACGGAGACAGCTTCCAAAGCATATGGCCCGGTGGCGACGCCGCATATTTTTATTTTTGACAAGGCGCGGAGATTGCGTTACCAGGGCAGGGTGGATGAAATGGAAAGCCCTTTTAAAACGCCGGAGAACACGGATGCCCGAAATGCAATTGAAGCCCTGTTGAACAACCGGGAAGTACCTGTAAAGACCACAAAAGTTTTTGGCTGTTCAGTTAAATGGTCAGAAAAAAGAGAGCTGGTTGAACGGGCGCGGGCTGTATGGGCAAAAGAACCCGTGCATATTGAAATGATTGATGGGGACAGTATAGCAAATATGATGAAGAACCCCTCGGGTAAATTGCGTTTAATAAATATTTGGGCTACCCGGTCTGATCCCGGTTTGCATGAATTTCCTGATTTTATAACGATCAACAGGATGTACAGGGACCGTGATTTTGAGTTTATCAGCATCAGTACCGATTTACCAGGCGACAGGGACAAAGTGCTTAAGTTCCTGCAAATGCAACAGGCTTCCAATGCCAATTATCTTTTTAGCGGGAATGATAAAAATAAATTGATTAAAGCGGTAAATACATCATGGCATGGAGTTTTGCCTTATACAGTGTTGGTTGAACCCGGCGGGAAATTGGTATATGCAAAAGAGGGGCGCATCGATCCGGCGGAATTGAAGAGGACAATTGTAAATAACCATTTGCTGGGAAAGTATCCGTAATAAGGTTTCTTTGAGGTTGCAAAATGAAACCTCACCGGGGTATAATTTTATTTAGTTACAATTATTATATTCATTTATTATTTTCAAAAGCACTTCGGGATGCGTTTTTATATTAAATGATGCCAGAGGTATAAAATACCCTTTTTCCTTTGATTTTATTTTGCTGGCGAGAGTCGGACAATCAGATACCATTTCGCTCATCTTTTGATCAAAAAAGGGAATGAGAGAACTGCTTCTGGTATTCATGGTTTCCAGTGGTCCAAAAGAGGGCAGGGACAGGTAATAAGAATATTTGGTTTCTCCTGAATAATTTCCCCTGCCCGACTCGTATAATTCATATAACTGTATTTTAGAATTCTCACCGGTTAGCCGCTTCACAAATAACAGGTTATAAACATTATTCATGTACAAATCAATTTTCTTTAGGGTATAGTAATCGGGGCCCATCGAATATCCGGTTATATCAACTAGTTTAATATTTTCTTCGGCATTTTTTCCCTCGGGAACGATCTGTATAAAGGGTTCGAAGTCCACATGTAAACTGGAATAATTTTCCAGGGAAATATTAATCTCCCCCTCGATTGTTGTCTGATTTCTCAGGAACAAAACCACTTTCTCTTTGTGAACTTCATTGGGCGTTATGAAAAACATGCCGGGTTTGCAGCCAGTCAGAAGGATTAAACAGACAAGAAATGATTTCATATGGGTTGAATCTTGTTGGCTATATTCCGGATAAACATATTCTTACTCTTTCAGAATTTTCAAAGTCTTTGAATGCTGCGGGTCTGTGTATCTGAAAAAATAAACACCCGTTGCGAGGGCCTGGCTGATGGTATAATCCAATAATTGTAACTGGCCGGATTCCACGGGAATCATTTCTGACCGAATGATTTTTCCGCTAATATCCGATAGCTGGATACTGGCCATTCCGGTAAAAGCAGGCCTGAGAAAAATCTGAAAAGATTCGTGGAATGGAACCGGAAAGACGCGGATCCAGTCATCCCCCAGGATTTGATTTATGCGGGCTGACTTTTTGTCCTGAAGGATATGATATGCTTTTTCAAAGTCCGGTAATCCATATCCGTAGCGGTCATCGGGAATAATAAACCGGTCACTGGATTTACGGACCGCCGAAAGGATATCGTATGAATTAAATTCAGGAAAAGCCTGCCATAGGCAGCTGATCAAACCGGCCAGGTTTGGGTTTGAATAGGAGGTACCGCTTCCGGAATTCAGGATTCCATCCGGTCCGACAATAAATGTACCGGCACCAACCGATACTCCATCGGGTTTTATCTGTCCGGAAGCATTGGGACCCCAGCTGGAAAAACCTGCGATCGTGCCACTTAAATCCACCGCCCCAACCGCGAATACGCTGTCCCCGTCTGCAGGACAGATCACGTATTTTCTTTCCAGGGCCTGCATTCCGTCATTTCCTGCGCTGGCTGTTACGATCATTCCTTTGGCCACGGCCTGGTTTGCCGCCCGGGTGATCAGGGCGGTATGACCGTTCCTTTCGGGATAATTCAGATCATAGGCTGAATCGTCGAAATAGTCATATCCCAGGGAGGTGGTAATCAGGTCAGCACCGACACTATCCGCAAACTCCGCAGCGGCTACCCAGTTTTGTTCTTCGACCGGCGATTCTGAATTTATATCTTCTGTTTTTAAAAGCCAGAAACTCGCGGCCGGGGCGGTGCCAATCAGGGTTCCGGGCATATAGGCGGCGATAATGGAAAAACAATTTGCACCATGAATGTCCTCCTCATTCACGCTTATCTTCTGGTTCACAAAATCATAAGTTCCCAGGATCCGGTGATCGTTCCGCAGATTCTCGAAGGCCGGGTTGCTGAGATAATTGTTAAAACCATCATCCAGTATGGCAATCGTTATGGTTTCTCCATGAAACCCCAGATTATGCAGGAATTCACCGTGGTGAATATGAATCTGTGTATAGGAGGCGCCATAGTCAGACGGTGCAAATCCGGAGGATACCGTTTTCGTATTTTCTGAAGCTGTTTTGGAGGAAACAGACTTATGTTCATTGACCGAAATTTCTGAAGATGCCTTTTTTAATTGCCGGTTATTAACAGGCTCTGACGATGATACGAATCCAAACAGGAGTATCCGTTTCAGGACCGCGGTATCCGGTATGGAAACAAGAACCTGGTTAAACCACCTTGATCGGTTTAAGATCCGCACGGATGGCAGGAGCGAAAGGCTGTCCACATAGGCTTCGGTTACGGGCAGGTCTGTCGAGTCCAAACTAATACCATGGCCATGCCGGCGCTGAATGGATTTATCGGAAAGAAAAGCAGATGGATTGGAGAGACTGAACCCGGAATTATTTTTATCCCTGAAGCGGATCAGGTATTTTAATTCCTGGGCTGAAGCCCGCTGAAATAAAAAAAACAGAAAAATTAAAATTGGGCGCAAACGTATTAATTATGGGAAACCATATTGAAAGTAATTCCATATCCAATGGTTGCCCCTGCAGGAAAATCCACATTGGGTGCCTGATAAACGTTGTACAGGAATCTCTTATAAATAAGGCCGATATTTTTCCCATAAACCTCTTCGCTGAAAACGGTTTGAGAATAACTAATACTATCCTCTGAATTGGTAATACTATTGGCCTCATTTACGATGACTGCCTGGGGAACCGTCCCGTACAGGACATCATATGGCATTCCGGTATTGGAATAGGTATAGTTCCATCCGTTCATATAGGGAACCAGGGCAGTGTCTGATTTGGTATCAATATATACGTTGCCCAGCCAGGATATATTATCCTGCACAGGAGTTACCATTTTTATATAGCGCAGATTATTCTCCACTACTTCTACGGAGCCCGGAAGCGGAGTAACCATATAGGCAATGGAAGGAGTCCATCCGCTTGCTCCGGTGGTATCACTCAAATAGCGGATTACACGGTAACTAAGTCTTCCCAGGTTATCAGTAATACTGTCATCCACAACTTCTTTGGCCAGATAGCTGATGATGGTATCCTCGGATCCGACATTGATATATTTTAATGAATCCATCCGGTAAATAATATAATTACCCACGTGCATGGGATAATAATCGGCCGGAGTATCGGTGATCAGGGGATTGCTTTTATTGCAACTGCCTGCAAAGAGGATCAGAAAGACAAGGGTAAATAGACTACAGATTCTGGATCTCATCGGGGAATTCATAACAAATTATAACGCAATCTACTATGAATTATTGCGATTATTCCCCTGTTTTAAAAAATCCGGTTTACAGCAAGCAGCGTATGTACCCTGGATGGTAAAGTATCCTGTCCTTATTGTAACACTTAGCCTCTTGTTGCCTTTTGCCGTACTGGCACAGGCAATGGATAATACCGGAGCATACAGAAATATTCCTGGCAACAAATATTTCCGAATTAATTATGAGAATGATTTTTTTACCGCTTCTGACCGGGATTATACCCAGGGAATTTTGGTAGAAAAAGTTCATCCCGGTTTCAGCCGGTTTTCCTTGATGAAAATTCTCTGGCATCCCAGGTTTAGTGAATTAAAATATGGTCTTGCTATAGAACATAATGCGTATACGCCAAATCAGATTGACAGGTATGCGATTCAGTATGGCGACCGGCCGTATGCAGGGGCCTTACTATTAAAAACATTCCTGATAGCTACAAATTGTGCACGAAAGCAACGTATAAGTGTTTCATTCAGTTCGGGTCTGGTCGGACCGGGTGCTGGTGGGGAGCAAATGCAAAGGACCATTCACCATTGGATTCATTATACGCAACCGCAGGGCTGGCACAATCAGATCCGGAATGATTTGATCCTGAATTATCAGGTCAACGCCGAAAACGGGATTTTTGAATATAGCAACCATTTTTCGATTTCGACTTACGGGTCTGCCAGGGTGGGGACGCTGAGCGATAAATTGTCCGCCGGATGTACAGCTATCCTGGGAAATTTTATATCCCCGTTCAACCAGAAGGTTCCTGCCAGGCAGCCATTTCAGTGGTATATGTATGGTCAGGTATTTGGCAATGCGGTGGGGTATGACGCTACTCTTCAGGGCGGTGTGTTCAATCATTCCAGTGTATATACAATCCCCTCTTCGGAAATAAACCGGTTAACGTTTCAAAATAAATTTGGCTTCGTTTTATTATTTCAATCTCTGTATTTAGAATATTATCATACGGGTTTAACAAAAGAATTTAAAACAAGCCTTTACCACCGGACAGGCGGTATTCAAATAGGTTTCGGATTTTAAAATTCAATGTTTTATCTTTGATTTTTTCCCATTGAAAAATCTTCTGCCAGCGCTTTTTTATTACATCAGCCTCCCCTTTATTTACCTGATTGCCATATTGCCCTTTCCTCTTTTGTATTTTTTCTCAAACGGGGTTTATATACTTCTCTATTATTTATTACGACACCGCCGGAAAGTCGTCCGGCAGAATCTGACCAGGTCATTTCCGGAAAAGCCATTAACAGAGATCCGTGAAATAGAAAAACGGTTCTACCGTTATTTTTGTGACCTTTTCCTGGAGACCTTTAAAACGCTTATCATTTCAAAAAAAAATATGGTAATGCATTGCACATTCGAACCCGAAACCCTGGGCATTTTCGAGCGGCTTGCCCAGGAAAATCAGAGTTTCATGGTCGTAATGGGTCATTTTGGAAACTGGGAGTGGGGGGGTAATACATTCAGTATTTGTTGTAAACACCAGTTGTACGTGATCTATCATCCATTGTCGAATAAATATTTTAATGGACTCGTTTACAGAATGCGAACGAGGTTTGGAACAAAACTGATTCCCATGAAAGATACACTGCGGGATATGCTGAGGAACAGGAAAGATCTGACAGCAACCGCATTTATCGCCGATCAGGCACCACTGCCTGATCGCGCGTATTGGATGGAATTCATGAATCAGGATACGCCTGTTTTTCTGGGCATAGAAAAAATCGCGTTAAAGATTCGTTATCCGATCGTATATATTTCAATAAGAAGAGTTAAAAGGGGCTATTACAAAGTATTTGCTGAAAAAATTGAGCTACCTTTAGAACTTCAGAAAGACGGGACGATCACCGAATTGCATACTAGAAAGCTGGAATCTGATATCCGGCGTCAACCAGAGAATTGGTTGTGGACACACCGGAGATGGAAACACGTAAGACCTCAAAATTAAAAGTTCATGCATGCTTTGCGGTAAAGATCTCATTTTGGCAACCAGGCCTTTCGCAAAGGAAATAAGAAGTAAAAGCTGGATCTATGCCATTTCCACCATTCTCCTCTTGGCATTGGCTCTTTCCGCCACGGTCCTGATCCCTTATTTTGTCGCCAGATTATTCTTCAGCATTGTTGCCGGTCTCTTGATGGTCAGAATGTTTATCATCTATCATGATCACCAGCATCATTCCATTCTTACCCATTCAAAACTGGCGGATTTCATTATGACCGTGTTTGGATTTTTTATTCTATCACCTACCAGCATCTGGAAAAGGTCGCACGACCATCATCATAATAATAATTCCAAATTATTCAGCGCCAGCATTGGTTCTTATCCGATTGCTACCAGGAAAAAATTCGAGGAGATGAGTGGTCGCCAGAAATTTGAATACCTGGCCATCCGTCATCCGCTGACGATTGCCCTGGGTTATTTTTCCATGTTTATTTTTGGAATGTGTATTGCTTCGTTTGTAAGCAGTCCGCGGAAACATTACGATTCGCTGATCGCATTGATACTCCATATAACGGTTTCCGTATTACTATTTATTTTCCTGGGATGGCAGATATGGTTCTGTTTATTCTTTCTTCCCTTCGTCATCGCATTTGCCATGGGGGCGTATCTTTTTTATGCCCAGCATAATTTCCCGGGAGTCACATTTGCAGAAAATAATGAATGGGCCTATGAAAAAGCGGCCATGGAATCATCCAGCTACATGGTGATGAATCCTGTCATGGCCTGGCTCACCGGCAATATCGGCTACCATCATATTCATCACCTGAATTCTAAAATACCGTTCTACCGTCTTCCGGAAGTAATGGCCCATTTTAAGGAGCTGCAGCACTGCAAACGTACTTCGCTCCAAATTAAGGAAGTGATCGCCTGTCTCCGGCTGAAAATCTGGGATCAGGATAAACGGAAGATGGTGGGTTTAAGCGATATCCGCTGATATCCCGCCATCCAGGAAAGCAGCATACCATTTTCCGGATTCTTTTACAATTCTTTCCTGGGTTTCAAAATCTACGTGCACCAGTCCGAATTTCGGATGGTACCCTTCGGCCCATTCAAAATTATCGAGAAAGGTCCATACAAAATATCCGTTCACACGGACTCCGGCTTGCCTGGCCGACAAAACCTGCGCGATATGATCTTTAATGAAGTTCATCCTTTTCAGATCATTCACTTGGCCATGTGTGAAATGGTCCTCAAAGGCAGCGCCATTTTCGGTTACAATAATTTCTTTCAGATTTTGATACCCGTTCCAGCGCATCAATGCGTGATAGATCGCCGGGGGATGCACTTCCCAGTCCATCTGGGTCCGTTCCACATTCCTTTTGCTTGCCTTTATAATTTTGGCTTTTATAAAAGGCATTAAAGGTGCGTGACGGACGAGTTCCCTTGTGTAATTCTGCAATCCTGCAAAATCCATATCAAATGCCAGTTTTACTGAATCTCCGTCCTTATGAAATTTTTCCAGGCGTTGCAATATTTTAAGATCCTTCACCGGATATCCCATTCCCAGCAGGGGTTCAATGAATAACCGGTTCAGGAGCGCATCGGTTTTTTTTACGGCCGCAATATCTTTGTCAATATTCCGGAAGGGCTCAATATGCGAGTAGGAAAAAGTTGTTCCAACCCGGGAAGTGGGACACAGACTTTTGACGATCCTGCCACCTTCGGCCTGGCAAAGAGCCGCATGATGCACGGCCGAAAGGAAATTGGATAATCCTTTTTTCCCTGGCGCATGAATGCCCAGAAAATATCCTGCACCGGTAAACACCATCGGTTCATTCAATATCAGCCACCGGTTTACCCGGTCACCAAATTGTTTTGCGCAAAATTCAGCATAAAAGCCAAACCAGTTGAGGATCTCCCGGTTCGTCCACCCGCCTTTTTGTTCGAGTGCCTCCGGCAGGTCCCAATGATATAAAGTGACCCAGGGTTGAATGCCTTTTTCAAGGCACCCGTCAATCAGCCGGTTATAATAATCCACACCCGGCTGATTGACGGCTCCAATTCCGCCGGGGAATATCCTGCTCCAGGCAAGGGAAAACCGGTAGTTGGGTATGTGCAACTCCTTCAGGAGACTGATATCCCGTGGATACAGATGATAAAAATCACAGGCAATATTTCCATGATGGCCACCTAATATTTTTCTCTTGTTTTGAGAGAAGCCGTCCCAGATGGAAACGCCTTTTCCATCTGCATCATGAGCGCCCTCGATCTGGTATGCCGCAGTGGATACCCCCCAGTTAAATTCTTCGCCGAACGCTGCCCGGTTACATTGCATGTTAATCGGCCGATTGTTTTAAAATGCGTTCCAGGCTCTTTTCTTTCAATGTTTTTACCGAATGAATTCCATCTCCCAGCGAAAGGATTATCTTGTTTTCTTCGAAAATATTTTCCCTGATGACCAGGTCAATTATTTTTTCCGTAATGTCCGGGTAAAAGACGGGAATGGACTGCGGACTCTTTGCCCACGATTTTATTTTATCCAGGTGTTTGTCCTTCAGTGATTTTAAAACGGGCACGCCCAGGTTATCGAGCGCCGCTGCATTACATTGTTGTTCATACTGACCCTTCATGGGAATAACGAGCAGTTTTTTTTTCAGGAACAAAGCCTCGGCCGGCGTTTCAAATCCCGCGCCACAAAGGATCCCGGTGCAGCTGATCAGGCTTTTTATAAAAGCATCATTTTCAATCGGGCGTATATACAGGTTTCCTTTCTGATAAATTTCTTTATTATGTTTGCTGAAGACCTGCCATTCAATATTTTTTATTTCAGATAAGACCCGGATGATTCTCTTATCGGAATAGGCGGGAAGATAAACCGTATAATGTGGTTTTATTTCAGCCAGCGGATTTCTGATTTCACTCCGGATGACCGGCGTAAAAATTTCTTCACTGTAATTTTCAAAATGAAAACCGTAGGATACGGAAACCGGTGCATAATTGTGAAGGATGGCTTTCCCGAGCAGGTCCTTTTTTTTTGGTTTCGGTGCGTTTTTGTCAATTACGGCGGCCTGGTGACTGAGCCCAACGCAGTGTTTGTGTTTTCTCCGGCAGGCCCAAGCGCTCACGGGTTCAAAATCGTTGATGACCAGGTCGTAATTTTCTACCGGCAGGCTCTTGATTTCTTCGAACAGTCTTTTCAGATTGCTTTTGCGGTATGTGGCCATGACGTCGACGCCGCCTTTTTTTCCGAAGATAAAACAAAGACCCTTGAAGCGATATTTTACCGGATGTGGAAGGTCAACGTCTGCCTGCGTTCCGCTGATGAGCAGATCAAGTTCTCCTTTTCGTTGAAGTATGGGGATGATTTCCCGGGCCCTGCTGAGATGGCCGTTTCCTGTGCCCTGGATGGCATACAATATTTTCATCCGGAGTAATGATTCATAAACCCATTAATGGATTTTATGAAATTTAAATGCCGGATAGAAAGCGGAGAGCCTGGCTAAAAAAAGCCGGATACCGATTTTTGTAAAAAAATAACTGAGCTGTTTCATACCGATTGATTATTTCAATGAATAGAATATCTCATTGTAAAGTAACAAACTCATTGTGAACCCAGTGTGACGGTAATGTTAGCGAATTATGAATTAGTGGTATGTACAGATTAAGTTTTTGGCATTTTTTTTGGCAGTATGCCGTAAAATGCTGTATTCGGGTCTGCCGGAACATGTAAGGAAAATATTATATTTTTAGTCTTCGCATTTTAATATAAACTAATGCAGATAACTGCTTTCCGTGATCCCTGTGTCTATTTTTTTATTTGGATGTGTTGCCTGGCAACAGTGGTTCTGCCGGTTGAGGCACAAAACGTAATCACCCAACATAACGACTTAAAAAGAACTGGCTGGAATCCGGGAGAAACACAATTGACACAGGCCAATGTAAGCGGGGGAACATTTGGAAGGATTTTTGGCAGGTTAGTGGACGATCAGATTTACTGTCAGCCCCTTGTCGTCAACCAGGTTTCAATTGGAGGAGGTCATCATAATATAGTCATCGTAGCCACTGTAAATAACAGCGTATACGCATTTGATGCCGATGATTCGGCAACCTCAACTCCTTACTGGCAGATTAATCTGACCTATAATCCGGGGAATTCGAATGCCTACCGGCCGATAACGAATTCGGATATGACGGGCGCCTGCGGTGGTCAATACTTTGATTTCAGCGGGAAGATGGGTATTGTCGGAACCCCCGTTATCGATACCAATACCAATACCATCTATGTTGTTTCAAGAAGTGTGACACAGGCGGACCCGGTTATATTTGTTCAGTATCTGCATGCCCTGGATCTGGCAACCGGCACGGATAAGATAGCGCCGGTGTATATCACCGCCACCGTACCGGGAACCGGTGACGGTACAGATGGAACCAACATTACGTTCAACCAGCAAACGCAAAACCAGCGACCTGCCCTGTTACTTTACCAGGGTGCGGTATACATCGCATGGTCGTCCCATTGCGACTGGGGACCTTATCACGGGTGGCTCATCGGTTATGACGAAACTACCCTTATCCAGAAATATGTGTACAATGCGACCCCCACAGGAGGTCTGGCGGGGATCTGGATGAGTGGACAGGCGCCTGCGGTGGATGATGACGGATATATTTACGTGTCGACCGGAAACGGGACCACCGGATTTAACTTTCAGCCCAATGATACCATTAACCGGGGTGAAAGCCTTTTGAAATTGTCCACAGCGTCCGGGCAGTTAAAAGTAGTTGATTTTTTTACGCCGGGGGATTGGGACTACCTCAACAACCAGGATTTGGATTATGGTGTGGATGGCGTATTATTAATTCCGAATACCCATCTCTCCATTTCGGGAAGCAAGGAAAGTTATTTGTATCTCATTGACGATACAAAGATGCAGGGAATGGTTTCCAACAACAGCAATGTGTTGCAGCAAATAGACGTCAACGCCAATTTCTCCGGTGAAAAACATATTCACGGTTCTCCGGCCTATTTTATGGATGATAAAGGAATGGAATATATATACGCCTGGGCGGAAAGCGGACTGTTAAAACAATTTCCTTTTCAGCGATCCACCCTGCTTTTTGATACCCTCAATAAAAAAGTCGGTTATACCGTCCTGCCACAAGGCATGCCGGGAGCGATGTTGTCCGTTTCCTCCAACGGAGCAGGCGCGGGAACCGGTATTCTATGGACTGCTCACCCGATCGATGGAGACGCGAATCATTCAGTGGTACCCGGTATCCTGCAGGCATTTGATGCAACCGATGTTACCCATGAATTATGGAATAGTAATTTAAGTGGCATCCGGGACGCGGTCGGTAAATTTGCCAAATTCGTTCCGCCCACTATTGCCAATGGCAAAGTATATCTGGCCACTTTTTCAAATCAACTCATCGTTTACGGATTGAATGCGCCAAAGGCCGGCCTCTGTCCGAATCCATTGCCCGCTCCATGGACCAGCGCCGATATCGGATTTGTGAATGTTCCGGGAGATGTATGTTATGACAACGGAACCTTTACGGTAACCGCTTCAGGAACGGATATTTGGGATATTGCAGATGCTTTTCATAGTGTGTTCCAAACCGTACCCGGAAGCCAAACAGATATAACAGCGCGAGTTCTTTCCATGAGCCCGACAGATCAATGGGCAAAAGCGGGTGTGATGTTCAGGGCCAATCTTGATCCCGGTTCTCCTCAGGTTGGGCTGGCGATTACACCGGGACAGGGAGCAACTCTTCAGAACCGGATGGTTCAAAGTGGTATAACCACCAGTACGACCTTGGGCGGAATTCAAGCTCCGTACTGGGTCAGGATCAGCAATAACGGAAATAAATATGTCGGCTATATCTCAGAGGATGGTCAGACGTGGACCGCAGTAGATTCAGTTACTGTCGCATTGGGAAATCATGTTTACGTTGGTCTCGCTTATACTACGCATAACAATTTTGAGTCGGGCACAGCGGTCATCGACAATGTTTCCGTAGTCATTCACCAGGATGTGCTCTCCGTCAGACTCACCGATTTCACAGGTAAAAATGTGAATAATCAATACTCGCAGCTGAACTGGACAACGGGCCAGGAAACTAACTTTGATCACTTTGAAATCGAACACAGTACATCAAACACTGACTTCAAACAAATAGGGATTGTACAGGGTAAGGGCGATTCCCCATTCGCGCTGGACTATAGTTTCCAGGATTTGAATCCTGTAGAAGGTGCGAATTACTACCGTTTAAAACTGGTAGATGAAAATGGACATTTTTCGTATTCATCCTCCGTACTGGTAACTTTCAGTCTGGGTATCCTCGAACTTTACCCCAATCCGGCCAGCAACGGGGTATATCTGAAAAACAATGTAAATTTTACGGAGGGAGAGCCGCTGGACATTGAATTGATTAATCCGGCTGGCCAGCGTCTCTTTACCACAACGCTTCCCACCGGCGGAATCAGCCTGTTAACGGTAAAATTTCCTTCCGGCGTAGCCAATGGTGTATATTTTCTGATTGCGATCAATTCGAAAGGGAAAAAGCAAGCCTGGAAAATTCAGATTCAGAATTAATTCATTATCTCGAACGGTAAGACACGATCATGGTTATATTTTTCTTCAGAAATAAATTCTTTCCTGTTTTTTCGAGCCTGCTTCTATTCAGTTTTTCGTTGTTTTCGCAGAGACTGATTGATGTGAAATATATTCAGGATCCCAAAGGAGGATATGTTTTTTCGTGCACCAACAACGCATATTGCAATTATATTCTGGAACTGGGATTTACGACATTTAATAATATGAAATGCGATCAGCCGCTGCCTTTTCATGCTGAAGTCAAACCCGGGTATAATAAGCTTTTTACGATCTCTGCAATAGATCCGCAGTCCCCGGTTCTGTTTAAATACGGCAGTCAATATCAGAAAGGATGTATGCATCCGTCTGTGAATACAGGTTTTACTTATCTGTTGCCCATTTCACCCGGTAAAGATGCCCAGGTTTATGAAATGTCTCCAGTTAAAGCCTCCGATAGTGTGTCCTGGTATGTACTCCGGCTGAAAATGAAACCGGGCGACACGATCTATGCCGCCCGGAAGGGAACCGTGAATGAAATTCAGGATCAGAGTGCGGCCAACGATGCCGGTCAGACAAGTATCGGCACCGAAAATTTTATAGAAATCGTTCAGGCCGATTGCTCATTCGCACATTATGGTATTTTAAAAAAGAACAGCTCGATGGTGAAACCGGGCCAGCTGGTAAAAGCAGGTCAGCCAATCGGATTGGTCGGCGGAGATGCTTATGGCCGGGGTTCAGATCTCCGGTTTAGTGTGTATTATTTTCAGGAAGAAAATGGGACCTTAAACCAGGGACCTGTGCCACATTATATTATAACCCAGGTCTGGACAAAAACCAATGGCAAGGGCAGGCTCAAACACGGTGCCGTATATATCAGTGAATTTCCTGCTGCCGTTCTGAATCAGGAATCGCCCGTTAAGCCGCCTCCCAAAAAATCCAAAAGCCTGAAAAAGCCGAAAGCGTAAAGCTTAAAACAAATTTGGGAATTTGGAAATTTGAAAATTTGGAAATAGAATTTTACCATAAACCATAAACCATAAACCATAAACCGCCAACCGCCAACCGCCAACCGCTAACCGCCAACCATCAACCGCCAACCGTCAACCGTTCAAGGCATATTACTCAATTGATAAGCAACAATTCTTCGATCAAAAAAAGTTGGCACGTAGAGAATTTTTTTATTCGGATCATAGCCGATATCCGCTGTATTCTTTTTTGCTTCATGCGTATCCAGGATCAATTCGGATTGACCATTCGCATATACATAAAAAATATAACCCGGCCATGAGGTGACGATAAAGTCCCCGTTGCCAATGGGTTCTATCCCGTCAATATCCTTTCCTACATCGGCGATCTGTGATATCTGTTTTTTTGAATCTGCCTTCATCAAAACAGATCCTTTGGCGTAAAACAGATCATCTTTGATGGCTTTTAATCCGTTGGCGCCGGTAACATTTTCCAGGTAAAGACTGGGTTTATCATCTTCCAGTTTCCAGATCCTGCCTGTTTTGGAATCGGAAACATATACAATCCCTTTATCCGTTACGGTAATATCATTAAGGCCACTGGCTCCTTCAACCGGAATTTTTCGGATCAGTTTACCCTTTGTTATATCTACAACGGCCACTTCAGAAATATCTGCTGCATACATTTTATCCTTGTACATACCAAGCCCTTTCGGAGCATTCAATCCTGTAATCCATAATGAATCGTAGTTCGTTCCCATGTCCGTCATGTGGCCAATACCTCCCTTTCCGTCGGCATCCCAGGGATTTCCATCAATAAGAGATACATACAGGAGTTTATTTTTCATATCGGGCAGAACCGATTCAGGCGTGGCCACCACGGCATCGGTGGACCATAGTTGCACAAGTTTATGTTTTTGAGCGCGTGAAATCAGGAAGGCCGGCATTAAGAACAATAGGCAGGTCAGCATCTTTTTCATATTACTGGTATTTAAATGGATAATAAAATTATTATTCTTTATCAATACCGGGAATTTTATTTGATGCAAAAGGAACTTGTCGTAAATTCAATAAATTGCCTGCCATGTCAAATGCGAAAACTTTTACACAGACCGAATTAACACCGCTGAGCAGTCTGGACGAATGGGAAGAAGACGTGTTAAAAAGGTACCCCGAACAGGAGGGGACGCAGAATACAAAAGAAAAAGAAGCGTTCAGGAATTACGACAGTCCGGTCCGGGATACAGTTCGTGAATTCTACCGCCTGAATCATACCTATCAAACCTTTGATTTCGTAGAAAATAAGCGGGATGAATTTCTGTCATTCAGCAAGAGAGAAATGCCCGTTTGGGATGCGTTTCAATTCCTCAACCAGCTGGTGGATGATTCGGACCCGGATACGGATCTGGACCAGTTCCAGCATTTGCTTCAGACTTCGGAAGCCATCCGGGCAGACGGGCATCCGGACTGGATGGTGCTGGTGGGCCTGATGCACGACATGGGAAAAGTACTTTGTTTATTTGGTGAACCGCAGTGGGCAGTTGTCGGAGATACATTTCCAGTCGGCTGCGCCCACTCTGATAAGGTTGTTTACCCTGAATTTTTTGATTATAACCCGGATAGCAGTAATCCGCAATTTAACTCCACTTTGGGTGTGTATCAGTCCAATTGCGGGCTTCGAAACGTGACTATGTCCTGGGGCCACGACGAATATATATACCAAATGATGAAGCACGCCTTGCCGGAAGCGGGACTATACATGCTTCGTTATCATTCTTTTTATGCCTGGCACCGGGAGGGAGCTTATGACTATCTGCTGGATGACCATGACCGGGAGATGCTCAAATGGGTAAAACTCTTCAATCCATACGACCTGTACTCAAAAAACCCGGTGACGCCGGATTGGAATAAGATCAAACCCTATTATGAGGATCTGGTCAATAAATATCTGCCATCCACACTCAAATTCTAATCTGCTTTCAGAACTGAATCAGGAGACTCATCCCCGTGCATAAATTACAGCGAGCGGACTATCTTGTTTTTTTTGTCTATTTCATAGTCGTCTCGGCTTATGGATATTATATCTACCGGAAAAAAAAATCCGCCGCCACGGATTCCAAAGATTTTTTCCTTGCCGAAGGATCGCTTACCTGGTGGGCTATTGGCGCTTCGCTGATCGCTTCCAATATTTCTGCAGAGCACTTTATCGGTATGTCGGGTTCGGGTTATGCGCTTGGTCTGGCCATTTCAACTTATGAATGGATGGCCGCTGCCACGCTGATTATTGTAGCCGTATTTATTCTTCCGATCTACCTGCGGAATAAAATTTTCACCATGCCGCAGTTCCTCGCCAGGAGGTACAATCAGCAGGTCAGTACACTGATGGCGGTCTTTTGGCTACTGGTATATGTTTTTGTGAATCTAACTTCTATCATTTACCTCGGAGCACTGGCCATTACATCCATATCAGATATATCTTTTGGCTGGAGTATCGCGGGGCTTGTTCTTTTCTCTGTCATTGTAACGCTTGGCGGCATGAAAGTAATTGGATATACGGATGTTATCCAGGTGCTCGTGCTGATCGTGGGCGGATTGGTCACCACTTACCTGGCACTGACGCTGCTCTCCAATCATTTTGGATATGGCAGCAACCTGCTGAAGGGTCTGTCCATTCTCAGGAAAGAAGCGCCCGATCATTTTCATATGATATTTCACAAGGGAGATCCGTATTACCAGGACCTTCCGGGAATGTCAGTCATCATCGGTGGCATGTGGATCAATAACCTGGCTTACTGGGGTTGTAACCAATACATCATTCAACGGGCTTTGGGAGCGAATCTGAAAACGGCCAGGAGCGGTCTGCTTTTCGCCGCATTTCTAAAATTGCTTGTTCCCGTAATCGTGGTTCTTCCGGGCATCACGATGTTTGTCTTGCACAAAAATGGTTTGTTTCAAAGGGAAATGATGCCGGACGGGATCGTGAAACCGGATCATGCGTATCCAACCCTGATGAACTTATTACCACCGGGCCTGAAAGGTGTGGCATTTGCCGCCCTGACTGCTGCGGTTGTAGCTTCACTGGCTGGAAAGGCAAATAGCATTTCAACCATATTCTCGCTTGATATTTATAAGAAATATTTCAATAAGCAGGCAACAGAAAAACAACTGGTCGGTATTGGCAAATGGGTCGTGATTGTTTCGATGGGCATTGCGGCGTTGATCGCGCCAGCTTTAAAAAGTCTTGACCAGGCATATCAGTTTATACAGGAATATGTCGGATTTATTTCTCCGGGTGTGCTTGCGATTTTTTTACTTGGCTTTTTCTGGAAACGAACAACGGCATCTGCAGCCCTGACGGGCAGCCTCCTGACCATTCCCGTTTCGACCATTTTAAAATTTCTTCCAGTCTGGACCCGGAGTTCTTTCCCTGATTATCCCTTTCTGGACCGGATGACGATTACGTTTGGGATCATCGTATTGATCATGATCGGGATCAGTTTATCGAAACCGGCTACGCTGAATGCGTCTCATACCATTGTTGTTGATAAAAAAGATTTCCGGGTTTCTCCTGCTTTTATTTTCGGATCTGTCATTATCATGGGCATACTGGCGGGTTTATACACGATTTTCTGGTGATGAAGAACAGTAGTGGCATTCCTATTGCAGGAGATGTAAGTCCTTTCATCTGTTTTCACCTTATAAATAACTAAATACTTGATATGAAATTCCAAAAAATTCATCTCATATTGTTATTGGCCGGCTCTCTGTTTATGGGAGGTTGCGTTTCTAACAGTAAATTCAATGCTTCCCAGCAGGCCCTCCAGTCGGCAAGGAACGACAGTGCACAGCTCGCCAATAAAGTGAGCACACTGGAAAGTTCAGTTGCACAATTAAAAACCCAGATAGGAAATCTCAATAAACAGGTCAGCGATCTGGCATTTAAAGCCGGCCAATATTCAACCGATGCCGCTAACAAAACATCCCAGCTGGCCGTACAGCAGGAAAAGCTCATACAGCTACAGGCTTTGATGGATCAGCAGAAAAAAGCTATTGAGGATATTCGAAAAAAAATGACCGATGCCCTGGTCGGATTTACGTCCAAAGAATTAACCGTTTCCATAAAAAATGGAAAAGTCTATGTAAGCCTGCAGGAAAGTTTATTATTTCCTTCGGGAAGTGCAACGGTAAATCCGAAGGGCGTTCAGGCGCTGGGAAAGCTGGCGTCGGTATTAAATGTAAATACGGATATAAACGTAGATATTGACGGTCATACCGATTCTATTCCCATTCGCAGCAGTATGTATCCGGATAACTGGGCCCTGAGTACGGCCCGAGCCGTTTCTATCGTCCGTGTCCTGGTTAAAGATTACCAGGTAGATCCGGCCAGGTTGGTTGCGTCCGGTCAAAGTCAGTATGATCCGGTTGAAACAAATACCACACCGGAGGGAAGAATGCAAAACCGGAGAACGGATATTATTCTCTCACCCAAACTGGATGAACTGTATAAATTATTGGGAACACCGGGGAATTAAGCTTAAGGACTACAACTTTCTTTTATCGTTAATCGTATATCGTTAATCGTCTATCGTCTATCGATAAACGATAAACAGTCATCGGTTTACCGCCAACCGCCAACTGCCAACTGCCAACTAGTAATATCTCCCCACATACGGATTCTCAACAATGGCTTTTTTCAGTTCAGCGGGATCGATGATACCCTCTTTGGCAAAAACGATTTTACCGCCGGGCTCCACCAGCATCGTATATGGCAGCGCGCCCTGCCATTTCGGATCTATTGCCTCGATGAGCTTATATTTGTTTTCACCTGAAAAAATAAAATTTTTGGATGAAGCTTCCTGCTTCTGTAAAAATTGCAACGCCTTGTTTTGTTTAGCCAGCTCGTCGGCACTGATACTGATGAACTCGAAATCCCGTTTGCGATACATCCGGTTCATGGTAATGAAATCGGAAAATTCTGTTACGCAGGGTCCGCACCAGGTTGCCCAGACGTTAATCAGACGGAGTTTATCCGAATGATTTTGCAGCAGGTTCCGGATTCCTCCCTCACTAATGGTGTCCAGGCTGACGGGTTCTTTGGCCCATTCTATTTTTGCCTTGTCTATCCAGCTACTTTTTTCTGACCATTTAATACTGCACCCGAAAACTTTCGTTGTGGGTACTGAAACCGGTTTGCCTGCCAACAATTCGTCGATGGCGCTCCTTGTGTTCATCTGGGCAGGTGTCTTGGTCGGTTTTTCCATATCGTCGATCCGGCCGCTATAACGCAGGATTCTTTTATTATCAAAAATAAATACGTGGGGCGTTGCGATGGGTCCATAAGCCAACGATACTTTTTCATTTTCACCGTCATAGAGATAAGGAAAATTGAATTTTTTTTCTTTTGCCCGAAGTTTCATTTCTTCAAACGAGTCACCCATATCGGTATATCCCAGCTCATCAAGGTTAATCGAACTGGGGTCGTTGGGCATGATCGCGATCACCGCAACATTTTTTGGTGAATAATCTCTCGTAAGCTGAATGATACGATCCTCATAAGCCTGGGCCGTCGGGCAGTGATTGCAGGTAAATACGATGACCAGGATATCCGATTTGCTGAATGAAGCCAGGGAATAGATCTTTCCGTCCGTGCCCGGAAGAGAAAATGGCGGGGCGGGGGAACCGATCGGCAAGCTCGGATGTTCGCTGTTAAACGGGTAAGGCCACCCTGCATCCGGATGATCATTACCCATCGCTGAAAATAAGATCATGCTAAAAAAAAGAAGCAGGCAGGCTTTCATTCTATACAATTTATTGGTTTTCGATATGGCTAAACCGCGTAAAAGGTAATAATTTTTAAAAAATGCTGAATGGGGTACCGCAATTTTATGTTTGCTGAAGTAGGTTTGATGTAGTCCCGTTCCAAAGGTTACGCATGATTTTCAGGATGAAGTAGTACAGATGTAGCCAAATAAACGAAATTTGTTTTAAAGGTCATACATTTATAAAGCAAAAAACGATTGCTCAGCTAAAATTTATATTATGACATCCAGAAGAGTTTTTATTAAATCTGCCTCTGCATTATCTGCAGCCGTATTTGTAAAAGGTCCCCTGACCGCTTTTGCTGCGCCACCCCTGATCGGCCTTCAATTATATACCGTCCGGGATGCCATGGGAAAGGACCCGCTGGGCACCCTGGCCCATGTAGCGCAGATCGGATATAATTCCGTGGAAAACGCGACCTATACCGGATCCGAAAAGTTTTATGGCATGGATGCACAAACCTACAAAAAGGTTTTAACCAATAATGGTCTGGTGGCGCTTAGCGGTCATTACCGGCTGGGGGAAGAAATGGATCATGGCGCCCCGGTGAATGGCACTATTTTAAACGCCTGGCAGAAGGCCGTGGATGATGCATCTGCTGTCGGTCTCAAATATATGGTCTGCGCATATTTGTCGGACCAGGAACGCGGAACGCTGGATCATTATAAAAAGCTGGCCGATATTTTTAATAAAGCAGCTGAAACCTGTAAAAAATCAAATATCCAGTTCTGTTACCACAACCACAATTTTGAGTTTGAAGTACAGGACGGCGTATTCCCCTACGATATCCTGCTGGATAAGACAGATAAGGACCTGGTAAAAATGGAAATGGATTTGTACTGGATAAAAAAAGCAGGACAGGATCCGCTGGCCTTATTTCAAAAACATCCCGGCAGATTTCCACTCTGGCATATAAAGGATATGTCGAAAGAAGCTGATCAGAGTTTTGCTGAAGTTGGGAGCGGGATTATTGATTTCAAAACAATATTCCAACACAAGGACCAGGCTGGCATGAAATATTTCTTTGTTGAACAGGACAAATGCCCGGGTTCACCGTTCGACAGCATTGCGCAGAGTATCAAATTCATTAAGGCAAACCTGGTTTAGTAATTGTCAATTGTTTTAGGCTTTAGGCTTTAAGCTTTCGGCTTTTTCATCAGGGGAAGAGAAATTCAGCAGAAAATCAAACAGGTTGATTTCCGTGTGGATCCTAAGTTTTTTTCTCAGCCGGTACCTGCCAATTTCTACCCCGCGAACAGAAATGCTTTCCAGCTGGGCAATTTCCTTGCTGGATAAATTCATCCGTAAATAAGCGCAGAGTTTCAGTTCATGTGAACTGAGTGTGGGATACCGGCCCTTGATATTGCTGAGAAAATCGCTGTGCACGTGATCAAAATGCTGGGCGAATTGCTCCCAGTCCTTATCCATTTTGTTTTCTTCACTCAGTATGCGCATGATTTTTTTAAATTCATCCGGCGCCGCATGGCCATTCGCATTTTTTTTGATCCGGCTCATTTCTTCTTTTATATTTCCAAGCAATTCACCCTTTTGTACCAGGTGCATCGCAGTGGACGCCAGTTCCGTATTTTTAAACGCAATGTCGGCTTCCAGTTTTTCATTCCTCAGTTTTACAATTTCCTTTTCTGATTTCTCCAGCTCCAGTTCGTGGAGATAGGTCAGCCGTTTTTGTTCCTCCTCATACTTCTGTTGCTGCTCCAGGAACAATTGTTTCTGCGACCGGAATATCAGGTAGATGATTCCGAATATTAAAATAACATAAGTGAGATACGCCCAGGTTGTCTGATACCAGGGAGGCATAACGACAAACTTATAAATCTTTACAGAAGATTCGTTGCCCAGATTATTTTTTGCCTTTACCTGGAATTCGTATTTACCCGGCGGAAGGTTGGTGTATTCCTTCTCCGATTTTTTTGACCATTCTGACCAGTATCCGTCAAATCCATTCAGCAGATAACTGTATTGAACGTTCGATTGCTGGGCGTATACCGGTGCCGAGTATTCGAAATGTAAAGAATTCATATTACTGCTGACATTCGGAATGGCGGATTCCGGCTGCATCATCGGCTGGTTGATCTGGGTAAAATATCCGCCAAACAGCAGACTGTCAGTCTTCCCGATTGCTTTTACCGAACGGATCATTACATCTAATCCATACCGGTTCCGTTTATATGCTTCGTAATTGATATGATAAAACCCTTTTTCCGATCCTACCAGGATATTGGAATTATTATAGGGATAAACATTTTCATCGCCGCTGACCATTTTACCATTCAGCTCAGGGAAATAAATGATTTTAGGAACCTTCCAGGTGAAGTCTATAACGCCCAGGTTTTTATCCTCCACGAACCAGATATTTCCGGATGCATCTTCCTTCAGGTACCTGATATTCCGTGTGCCGAAAAATGTAGTAAAATAAGGCGATAGCTCAAACCGGTCCGTTTTCGGATCATATTCATAAATACCTTTTTCAGTAGCTACAACGATCCGGTTTAAAACCTTAAACAATTGATTTTTTACGTCAGAAGGCAGTCCCTGTTCATCAGTGTATAGCCGGACCTGGGCGGTTGTATCTGGGCGGGGATCTATTTTATAAATTCCGCGGTAAGGATGACCGACCCAGATGGTGTTATTATTATCGATGGCTACAAACTGGGAACGTTCACCAAACCCCGGAATACTCCCTTTTGAAATGAACTGTTTGTTATCCCATTCCAGTATATCCAGTCCGGATTCATTTCCGGCAAGCACCAGTTTGGATGGAAGCACATTATAAAATGGCAGAAAACAATGATAGCCCACCGTTGAATTTATGGTTACCGGCTCTCCCGAGTGTAATGCATATGCACCGTCATGATATCCGAATAATAATTCTCCATTTATATTGGTGAGACACCAGGACGAACCCTTCGAATAGGATAAGGGAATAAAATCACCATTCACAAAACTGAGATCCGTTTTCCCGTTCAGCGGAACCTTATAAAACCCGTTTGATGTGCCGACGTAGAGGGCGTCTTGGAAAATCAACGAAGTATATCCCTTCCCCTCATTGAGTTTTTCGGGATAAATATGTTTAATCGCATTATTATAAGCAATAAAATCTATGCCGTCGTCGAGCCCGAGCCAGAGATTATTGTCCTTGTCGAGGAAAAGGGTAAGGATATTATTTATTTGTAAACCTTCCTTTCGTGAAAGATTCTGGATCACTTCCCCCTTTTTGTTTATAACATAACAGCCGTTCATATTGGTTCCAACCGCAATCCAGTCGCGCGTTACGGGAATCGCCGTCAGGATTCGCTGGTTCTGTAAAGGATTGAAACCCGCGAAGTGGAAGGGCGTGAGTTTGTCTTTGTATAAAACATAGAATCCGGAAGTGATCGTCGTCAGAAAACTGCTGTCACTGCCAAAAGAAAACATAGAGGAAACAATGAAACCAGGAGGCAGCGGGGAATTGTCGAGGTAGCTGGTCCAAAGCCCGTTATTGAACTTCATCAGGCCATTTTTCAGATCCTGAGCTATCAGCGTATTATTACCCAGCCCGAGAAAACTCCATTCGCTGGGGGCCGGATAGGCTGTCAGCGAATAGCCATTGTATTGAAAAATTTTTTCTTTTGAACGGAAGAATACATCATTACCGACGGTTACGATATTCCAGATATCAGAAAACGTGTAGTCCTTTTTGGAGAGTAGGGTTTTAAGAGACGTGAAGAACATTTTTCCGTTTCGGTCGGGACTGAAATAGCCAAAATCGTCCTGGCCGCCGGCATAAATCCGGTTGTCCTTCCCCATGGCTATTGCGCGGATGATGGTCTTATTCGGAATGGAGTATAATTTCCAGGAGGATCCGTCAAAACTGAGTAAACCTTCCAGGTTTGCGAAGTACATGATTCCATTCTGGTCCTCAACTATGCTCCTGTTTTCCGTTCCGGCACCGTAACTGCTTTTGTAGTAGTTGATAATGTCGGGAATGCCGATGGGATTCTGAGCCTGTACATTGAACGCATAAATGGCAAGGAAAAATACGAGTGCCGGTTTCATTTGCAATCAATCAGAGCCAAATGTAAGGTGAAACCAGATAAAAAATACCAACCCCGACCGAAGGGCGGATGGGTTAGGGATTCTCCCGTTTAGAAAATTTATCTGATGTAGTGATGATGTAGTGCTTCCATGGGATTTTCGTTTATTTTTTCTATGAAGTAGTATTGAAGTAGCCCGAAAACGTATCTTCCATCTATTCGAATATAATTTCACCCGGCCAGAAATTATTCACATTTTTTAATATTTTTCAATGAAACAGTTGCTTGCCATTCTCCTGGTCCTGTCTTCTGCTGCCGTTTATTGTCAGCAAAATCCGGTGGGTATTTTTGAGGGTCATACTGACGTTGGAACCAACGTTAAACCCGGGTCGGCTACTTATATCCCGGAAACCGGTCAGTATATCATTTCGGGTGCCGGCTATAATGTCTGGGCCGATCACGATGAATTTCAATTTGTTTGGAAGAAAATGAAGGGTGACTTTATCATTTCTTCGAAGGCAGAGTTTCTGGGGAGCTGGGTGAATTATCATAGAAAAGTTGGGGTGATGGTTCGTAAGTCCCTGGATGGCAATTCAGCCCATGTGAATACAGTGGAACATGGCGACGGGCTCACTTCCCTCCAGTTTCGCAGAACGGCCGGGGCACAGACGGAAGAAATAAAATCCAAACTCACGAAGGCCAATATCATCGAGCTGGAGCGCAGGGGAAATCAGTACATTATGCGTGCTGCCATTTATGGCGAACCCTATACTGCCGATACCATTTCCAATATCGACCTGGGAGACGAAGTATACGTGGGTTTGTTTGTGGGCTCACATAATTCCGATATCGTTGAAACAGGTGTTTTTAGTAATGTTCGTTTAACCATTCCCTTTAAAGGGGTCGCCGATAACGAAACCCAGATGAAACTGGGCAGTAATCTGGAAATACTGGAAATTGCATCCGGGAAAAAGGATATCATTTATTCTGTTCCTAGTTCCATCCAGGCGCCGAATTGGATGAAGGATGGCAGGGCCCTGATTTTTAATGATGACAAGGGACTGATTAATCACTTTGATCTGGCTTCGAAGGCAATATCTGTCATCAATACCGGATCAGTCACTAACAATAATAACGACCACGTTATTTCCTTTGATGGCAATATGCTGGGATTGAGCAACAGTGTAAGAGCGCTGGGGGGGTCTATTATTTATACGGTTCCCATATCAGGCGGGACCCCAAAACAGATAACCCCGAAAGGGCCTTCTTACCTGCACGGGTGGTCGCCGGATGGAAATTTCCTGGTATTCTGTGGTGAAAGAAATGGAGAATATGATGTGTACAGAGTTCCTTCAAACGGGGGCCCGGAAGTCAGACTCACGGAAACCAAGGGCCTGGATGATGGTCCTGAATACAGTCCGGACGGAAAATATATTTATTTCAACTCAGTACGTTCTGGTACTATGCAAATCTGGCGGATGAAGCCGGATGGGAAAGATCCTGAACAGGTTACCAACGACGAATACAATAACTGGTTTGCCCATATATCTCCCGACGGGAAGTGGATCGTTTTTATTACATTCCTGAAAGAAGAAGTGCAACCCGGCATTCATCCACCCTATAAACATGTTTATATCCGGCTGATGCCTTTCAGCGGTGGACCTGCGAAAGTGGTTGCGTATGTTTATGGAGGGCAGGGAACCATCAATACGCCGTCCTGGTCGCCCGACAGCAAGCGGGTGGCATTTGTAAGCAATTCGGATATGAGTGGACAGTAAGAAATCATTTTTTTTAATTTTTAATTGACAACATGAAAACAAGACGTTCCTTTCTGAAACAGGCTGCCATGGCTGGTGCGGGCGGACTGATCCTGCCCGGTCTTATAAAATTTGAAGGCGCAAAACCCAGACTCAAAAAAGTGGGAATACAATTATATTCTGTAAGAAATGAAATGCTGGCAGATGCAACGGGTACCCTGAATAAACTGGGACAGTTCGGTTACCAGGAAATTGAATCGGCGCAAAGTCAGAAGGGGAATTATTACGGACTGGCCCCGAAGGAAATAAAAAAAATATTGAAAGACCAGGGTATGACCCTTCGCAGTGGTCATACCCATATTGACCAAAACTGGCAGAAATCCATTGATGAAGCTGCGGAAGCAGGTCAGGAATATATTATTTGTTCCGTGCTTCCTTCTCCGGGACAAACCATTGCAAATTATCAGAAAAGTGCGGACATGTTTAATCAGGCCGGTGAACAATGTAAAAAAAGCGGACTGATGTTTGGATATCATAACCACGCTTCAGAATTTGACACGGTTGACGGACAGGTATTGTATGATGTATTGCTCGATCGCGCCCAACCCGCCCTGGTGCATATGGAGATGGACCTGGGATGGGTAATCGCTGCGGGTAAGGACCCATTGCAGTACTTTACAAAATACCCGGGTCGCTTTCCCCTATGGCATTTGAAGGACATGAATGTAGCAGAAAAAAAAAGTGTGGAATTTGGAAAAGGAACAGTTGATATCATCGGGCTTCTAAAGCATTCCAAACAAGCCGGGATGAAATATTATTTTATTGAACAGGAGGAATATGCGGTAAATGCGTTTGAAAGCCTGGAGTATGATTATAACTGGCTGGCGGATCATTGGAAAGGCGGATAAAAATTTGGAAATTTGAAAATGGGATGATTCATTCGGATGTCTTTTGCCATGTTTTCAATTTTCCTTTGCCCAAATTCAAAAAATAACTAATTGCTCTATATGAAATCCAATAATTGGGTAAGCTTAATGGTTTTTCTTGTCCCGCAGTTGCTTTCTGCGCAATCTATACCTGTTAAACAGGTAAAACTGACCCGGTTTTTTCTTCAGTCCTCTTCCGTAGTTTCTGCAGGCGGACAGGAGCTTTCCGCACCGGGATATATTTCCAGGGATTTCTGGTTTCCGGTTACGGTTCCTTCAACTGTTTTAACCGGACTGGTTCAGAATGGAATTTATGCTGATCCTTATTCGGGCATGAATAATATGCTGATACCGGATGCTTCCGATTCATTTAATCACCAGTATCACCTGGAGCAATACAGCTTCCTGCCCAATGAGCCGAATCCATGGAAAAAACCGTATTGGTACCGGAGTTTTTTTTCAGTACCCGCAACGGATGCCGGGAAAAGATTTCAATTAATTTTCAAGGGTATTAATTACAGAGCCGAAGTCTGGCTTAACGGAAAAAAAGTAGCCGATTCATCCGGGATGGCAGGTATGTTTGCTGAATATAGCCTTCCTGTCAGTAAAGAAATCTTGCCGGGAAAAGAAAACTCGCTGGCAGTAAAAATATATCCCCTGGATTATCCAGGGCTTCCTTCTCATCCCCAACTGAATGCCCTAGGTGATTTTTATGCGAATGGAGGACCCACCGGAGATATTGGTAAAAATGTAACCATGCTGAGTTCCGTGGGATGGGACTGGATTCCGGAAGTCCGTGACCGGAACATGGGCATCTGGTTACCCGTTTATCTCCGCACAACCGGGCATGTCATAATCACGCGGCCGCAGGTCATCACCGATATTCCAAATCTTCCGGATACCGGCGTGGCCAATATCCGGCTCAACCTAACTCTGAACAGCGATCAGGGGGGTAAACAAAAAGCAGTACTGGACATATCCATAATACCGGATAATTTTAAAGGAAGCAGCATCCATATTTCAAAAACCGTAAACCTGGATGGGGCAGGCGATCAACTCGTCACCCTGGACAGCAGGGATTTTCCGGCACTGTCCGTCCACCGGCCCGTTCTCTGGTGGCCTAACGGTTATGGCCAACCGAATTTATACCGGATCCGTATGCGGTACGTAGTGAATGGGAAAATATCGGATGACACTTCATTTGTATTCGGCATCCGGACGGTTTCATCTAAAACAGAAACCGTGAACGGCTGGGTGCGCCGTGATTTTTACGTGAATGGCAGAAGGGTTCACCTGGTAGGGGGTGCCTGGGTTCCGGATATGATGCTGAACAGGGATTCGCTCCGGTACGATTACGAACTCCGGCTTTGCAGGAATGCAAATGTAAACCTCGTGCGTATCTGGGGAGGCGGGTTGGGCGAGACGGATGATTTTTATGCAGGCGCCGACAGGTATGGTTTACTGGTATGGCAGGATTTCTGGATAACAGGAGATACGCATGGCGGATTCAAGGGATCGCCGGACTGGCCATTGGAAGCGCATGTTTTTCTGGATAATGTGACCAGTACGATTTACAGAATACGGAATCATCCGAGCCTGTTGGTTTGGACGGGTGGTAATGAGGGGCACGCCAGGGAAGAATTGTATAACGGAATGCGGGATGATGTAGCCACGCTGGATGGTACCCGTCCGTTCATTCCCTGTTCATCAGGGTTCTCAAAAGCTCCCGCTGCCTGGAAAGGTTCCTGGCCCGACGATAAGCCCGCCGGTGTTTATAGCGGGGGACCCTATGCATGGGTTGGGGAAAAGCAATATTTTTCACTGGTTGATAAAGGCAGGGACTGGGTTTTTAAAGATGAAACGGGATTGCCCTCGCAACCCCCGTATAATTCGCTGGTTAAAATAATTCCAAACCTGATTCCGGATAGCAGCCTACCCTATCCACTGAACAATACCTGGGGCTATCATGATGCCTGTTCCGGGAACGGGAAATATGATATTTACTACCAGGCTATGGTCGACCGATTTGGCAAACCAGAAAGCCTGCGGGATTTTTCCATTAAAATGCAATTGCTGAACGGGTCAGGATACCGTGCCATTTTTGAAGCGGCGGGTCATAAACTAAATGAAACCGGTGGCGTCATGTTATGGAAACTAAATGCTGCATTCCCCAGTGTGATCTGGCAGATCTATGACTGGTACCTGGAACCCAATGCCGGATATTATTTTATGCAGAACGCCTGCGAACCCGTGCATATACAAATGAATTACGACGATTCCTCTGTCGCGGTAGTAAACAGAAGTTTTCAGGGGAGGACCGGGCTTCATTGTACTGTGGAATTATTTACCCTCGATAGTAAATCAGTTTACAAAAATACAAAGGCACTTGACCTGGGAGCGACTTCGGTGAAAGAGGTATTTACGCTGAATAACGAGCTCCGGGACAAACAGGGAATTTATTTTCTGGTCCTGAATCTGACAGATGCGACAGGAAATGCAGTTTCACACAATGTATATTGGCTGAATGGGGAAAATAATTTTAATGAATTGAAAAATATGCCCTCCGTTACGCTTCAAACAAGGCTGATTAAAACGGAAACGACGGAAGCAAATGAAAACAAATGGACTTATGAGATAAGTAACCCATCAGGCAAACTTGCTTTTTTTATAAATCCTCAATTATGGAATGATGTAGAAGAAATTATGCCCTGTTTCTGGTCCGCTAACTATTTTTCATTGGCTCCGGGGGAAAAAATCAGGCTGTCTGTAAGCTGCCCCAGGGCATTATCAATAAAAAAACCTGTTCTGAAGATGGAAGGATGGAATATTTCAACGCATACATTCTGATTCTTCCACAAGGTTTATAGAGAATTCCCGGGTTTCTAATCATGATGTATTAATGAAGTATCATTTCAGGCTGGTAATCCTGATTTTGAGAAGCTGATGTGGTATTGATGTAGTAAAAAATATTGGAAAGATCAGATAGCAGAATAGATTTGGTGAAACGATTCTGCTCATGAAATGGATTCTTACCACAACCCTGGTCACATTTTTTTTCCTTCCTTGTTTTTCCCAGAGTGCTCCCATTGGAATTTTTGACAGTCAACAGGATATCGGATATGTAAAACATGCCGGATCATCGAATTATGATGCGGCAACCCAGAGTTATACCATCAAAGGTTCGGGGGCGAACATCTGGTTTAATGAAGATCAGTTCCACTACACCTACAAAAAGATTTCGGGGGATTTTATTCTCACAGCTGATTTTGCTTTTGCCGGTGACACAGCAGGCGCCATTGGTCACCGTAAGGTAGGATGGATGGTGCGTGAATCGGTAGCTGCGGATGCGGTAAGCATGAATGGCTGTTCGCATATTGACGGTCTGATCGCATTGCAATGGAGGGAAATGAAAGGTGCCTTTATGCAGGATCCCCAGGGCGAGATTTTTTACGCTAAAAGAGGTTTGCAAACCATGCAGCTCGAACGCAGGGGTAAAACGCTGATTATGCGTATGGCTAATCCGGGTGAACCGCTGCAATTTGTGGGAGAGCACGTTTTGAATGATTTAAAGGACACGGTGCTGGCCGGAATATATATTTGTTCACATGATTCCAATACGCTGGCTTCCGGCCGTGTCTGGAATGTCCGTATCGATCATCCCGTTGAAAATCCCTATCAGCCCAATCCATTATTGGTAAAGCCCGCACCATCGGAAGTTATGGGCAGCCGTCTGGAGATTGTGGATGCTGCAGACGGGAACCGGAAAGTGATATATGAGTCAAAAGGTCGTTTCGAAGCGCCAAACTGGATGCCCGACGGGAAAAAATTATTATTCAATGACCACGGATCCTTGTATACCATTCCGATAGAAGGAGGCGTATCGGAGAAATTAAATACCGGGTCTGCGGCAAAAATTAATAATGATCATGGAATTTCATTTGATGGAAAAACGCTAGCGATCAGTAATTCCCGTGACGGTTTACCGGGAGGCGGCTCGTCTGTTTATGTTCTTCCGCTTACCGGAGGTGAACCCCGGCTGCTCACCGAACAAACGCCATCCTACTGGCATGGATGGAACCCCAATAATAAGGAAGTCTGTTTTGTAGCCCAGCGCGGAAGTAAAATTTATAATCTCTACAAGCTCGATATAAACGGAGGAAAGGAAGTGCAGCTCACGTTTAATACGAAAGGGCATGTGGATGGTCCTGAATATTCTCCCGACGGAAAATATATTTATTACAACGCGAACCCGACCGGGACCATGCAGATCTGGCGTATGAAGCCGGATGGTTCGGGAAAGGAACAAATAACTTTTGATCAGTATCATAACTGGTTTCCGCATATCTCTCCAGACGGGAAATGGATCGTATTTATTTCTTTTCCGACAGATATCGATCCCAATTCACATCCTTCCTATCAAAAGGTTATGCTGAGACTGATGCCGGTAGCTGGGGGAGCTCCGAAAGTGCTGGCCTGTTTATTTGGCGGGCAGGGGACATTGAATGCGCCTTCCTGGTCGCCGGACAGCAGGCGGCTCGCCTTTGTGAGTAATTCGGATAAATAATTTCAGATGAATAACTGGTGAAATTTGTTAAGAAGAATTCCAATTGATAAAAACTAAACAACGATTACTTATGCCAAAGAAAAAAACCGGGCTGAGAAAAATCAGCTGCATGCTGACAGGTTTTCTCCTGCTTTCATGCGTTGTATTTGCCCAAAGGACAGTTACCGGAAAAGTAATTAACAGAACAAATCAGCAGCCTGTTACTAATGCAACGGTACAAGTAAGAGGAACGGTTGTCGGGACTCAAACAGATTCAGCCGGGGTATTTAGTATAATCGTACCAAAAAACAACAGCGAGCTCGAAATTACTTCTGTTGGATATGAAAATGCGGTGGTACCCGTGGCAGGGAAGACGAATCTCGGTGAAATTCAACTCACAACTACCGTGGGTTCCTTAAACGAAGTTGTCGTGACCGGGTATACGTCGCAAAGAAGGAAGGATATCACGGCGGCGGTATCCGTCGTGAATATAGGCGATATGAAGCAAACACCATCGGGAAGTACGGAAGCATTGTTACAGGGACAGGCTTCAGGAGTTACCGTTTTCACAACTGGTGCCCCGGGTGGTCCTTCGGTAGTTCAGATCCGCGGCATCACTTCATCAGGTAATTCATCGCCTCTTGTGCTTATTGACGGGGTACCCGGAAGTATGCATGATCTGAACGCATATGATATCGAATCTCTGCAGGTCTTAAAAGACGCAGGTGGCGCAGCTATTTATGGAGTGCGCGGATCTAACGGGGTAATTGTCATTACTACAAAAAGGGGAGGAGGCAAAACCAGGATTTCTTATGACGGTTTTATTGGTACGCAAAGGCCCCTGAGCAAAAGCTGGGATCTTGCTACGCCTACGCAGACAGGGCAAGCCAAATGGGCCCAGGCTTTCAATGACGGACTTACTGCTTCGGATCCCCAATACGGGAACGGTCCTACGCCGGTTGTACCCTATTATATAACACCTACCGGAGCTCCCCAGGGCGCCCCGAAAACCAGCCTGGCTGATTACAATCTCTATAATAATCATATCACCCTGGCTGATCAGGGTGGAAATAATTGGTTTAACGATATTTTCAAGCCAGCGCTTATTATGGATCACAACGTGTCATTAAGCGGCGGGTCGGGAAAATCGAATTATTTCATGTCGTTTAATTATCTCGATCAGGACGGCACATTAATAGAAACGAGTTTAAAACGCTATTCGGTCCGGGTCAACTCTACTTTTAGCATAATCGATGACCATGTCCGGGTAGGGGAAAATGCATACGTTTTCTACAAAACAAATCCCGGATACCTGAGTGCCCCGGGCGTCAACAGCACGAATTCCATCAATTCTGCCTACCAGCTCCCGAATATTATCCCGGTACATGATATCGCAGGTAATTATGCCGGAGGAATTTCGCAGGGTCTTGGCAATGCATCCAACGCAGTAGCCATCCAGGAAAGGCAGGCAAATAATATCAATCAGGATTATCAGGTGCTTGGAAACGTGTTTGCCGATGTTGATTTTCTGAAACACTTTACTTTCCACACCAGTGTGGGCGGAACTTTTGATAATTACTATTTCAATGGGTTTGCTACCACACCGTATGAAAATGCAGAAAATAATCATGCTGCAAACCTGTACACTGAAACTTATGGTTCGAACTCCAGCCTGGTTTGGACCAACACTTTAAAATATGGCAACACGATTGATAAACATACTTTCAGCCTTCTTGGTGGTACGGAATATATCTATAATACCGGAAAGGGAAGTAATGCCACGAGGGGTAATTATTATATTACCGATTCGAGTAATCTAACCGTATCACCAAATCTTTGGACGCTGAATTTCGGGCAGGCTTCCACCCAGACCAATAACTCAAGCATTACGGGAGATAATGGCGTTGTAACCCCATATCAGCTCGCCATCTTTTCCTTGTTTGCCAGGCTGGACTATAATTATGACGGGAAATATCTTTTGAGCGCCACGTTTCGCAGGGATGGTTCCTCTGTTTTTGTTCCCGCCCAGCGATATGGTAATTTCCCCTCCATCTCAGGAGGCTGGCGGATTTCACAGGAATCCTTTATGAAAAATGTAGACTGGATAAATGAACTTAAGATACGGGGTGGCTGGGGTAAATTAGGATCCCTCAATAATATCAACCCAACCAATGCGTATACTTTATATGGGCAGGTAATCAACCAGTCATATTATGATATCAATGGGAGCAGCAATAATCCGGTAGCGGGACTGTATGTCAGCCAATATGGCAATCCCAACACGACCTGGGAACAGGATATCCTGACCAATATCGGATTTGACGCGACTATTATCAGAAATAAAATTGACTTTAGTTTTGACTGGTATAAGAAGCTGATCAGCGGACTGTTGTTTGTTCCAAGGGTTCCGGGCACCAATGGAGGAACACTTGATCCATTTCTCAATTCAGGTAATGTTCAAAATACAGGTGTGGATATATCCCTTACCTATCACGGGACTATTAACAAAGATCTCAGGATTGACTTAACGGGTACGTTTACATCTTATAATAATAAGGTCGTTAGTCTTCCTGCAGGCACCCTGTATATAGATCAGCCCACGGGTGCCCAAACGATTACTTCCAGGATACAGCCGGGGCAACCTCTTGGTGAATTTTTTGGTTACAAAATAATTGGTTTGTTTCAAAGTTATACCGACGTGAAAGCCTCTCCCAAGCAGCAGGACGCCGCGCCTGGCCGGTTTAAGTATGCCGACGTAAATCATGATGGCGTGATTGACAATAACGACAGAACATTCTTTGGCAATCCAAACCCAAAATTCACCGCAGGGTTGAATATTTCGGCGAC
>Ga0209839_10000068_pt1 | contig 42052 bp, 38 predicted proteins | sample OrgsoiDNA2013050_FD_185800 | JGI IMG/M metagenome (GOLD analysis project Ga0209839, IMG submission 185800) | Permafrost soil microbial communities from the Arctic, to analyse light accelerated degradation of dissolved organic matter (DOM) -... | ecosystem: Environmental > Terrestrial > Soil >... | reverse complement strand
GAAGGGCGTTGCCTTGAGCAGCCCTGCGAACCCGAGGGCGGCCAGTTCAGGGACAAGGTGCGCCAGCCCTGGTATCCGGTTGCCGAACGCTACGGGCTGATCTTCGCCTATATGGGACCATCGGAGAAAAAGCCCGAGCTGCCGCGCTACCAAGCGCTGGAAAAGATGGACGACGGCGAATTCGTCGAGGCCGACGACACCTCGATCGGCGGCGGCGGGCCGACCATCATTCCGTGCAACTGGCTGCAGCACTTCGAGAACGTAGTCGACCCCTACCACGTGCCGGTGCTGCACGGCTCGTTTAGCGGTCCCCAGTTCACCAACATGATGGCCTCGATGCCCGAGGTGAAATTCGAGACCTCGCCGCGCGGCGTCACCGTGCGCTCGATCCGCAACCAGGACGACGGCAAGCTATTCTATCGGGTCACCGAGGCTGTCCTGCCTACCCTGCGCGTGGTGCCCAATCCACGGGTCGCGCAATTCGCTCCAGTCGAGTCGATCGGTTGGACGCTGCCGATCGATGACACCTCGTTCCGTATCTACGTCGCCGGCCGGGTCAAGCAGCGCGGCGATATCGGACGGATGCGCTCGACGTTCAACGGCAAGTTCTGGTGGGACATGACCGAGCAGGAGCACCAGCAATTTCCCGGTGATTACGAGGCGCAGGTCGGCCAGGGGCCGGTGACGCTGCATTCCGAGGAGCACTTTGGTCAGAGCGACCGCGGCATCCTGATGATCCGGCGGATGCTGAGCGAGCAGCTCGAGGCTATCGCAGGGGGACGCGACCCCGCCGGCGTCTCGTTCGACCCGGACGCGCCGCCGGTCGAATTCGAGGCCGGCAACTTCATTCGCGAGCCGTGATCGGCGGCGCCTCGTTCTAAAAAAATCTCGGGGGGGGGCATACCATGGTCGATTTCGCGCCGCAGGTAGCCGTGAAGGCCCACGCTGCCGCAAGACCGTCCATCCGCCGATACTACGTGCTGGGGCTGTTGACCGCGGTCTACGCGCTGAATTTCCTCGATCGCACGATTTTCAATGTCCTGATCGAGCCTATCAAGAAGGAATTTGCACTTAGCGACACCACGATGGGCCTTCTCGCCGGCTTCGGCTTCGTGTTGTTCTATTCGCTGCTCGGCATACCCATCGCGCGGATCGCCGACCGGCTCAACCGGCGCAACATCGTGGCGATCGCGTTTGCGTTCTGGAGCGCGATGACGTTCCTGTGCGGCATGGCGCAGAGCGTGGCAAGCTTGGCGCTCGCCAGAATCGGCGTCGGCATCGGCGAATCCGCCGGCACCCCGGCGTCGCAATCGATGGTCGCCGACCTCTTTGACAAGGACGAACGCCCGCGCGCGCTCGGCGTCTACGCCATCGGCACTTATCTTGGGGTGTTCCTGGGCTATTTCATCGGCGGCTACGTCAACCAGCACTACGGCTGGCGAATGGCTTTCTTCTCGGCCGGCCTGCCCGGCATCGCGCTTGCCGCGGTGCTTTGGCTGACGGTGTCGGAGCCGGCGCGAGGCGCCATGGCGGAAACCTTCACCCCCGAACCGATCGGACCGACGCTCGGCTTTCTTGCTTGCCAACAGACCTTTGTCGTCGTGCTGATCGGGTTTTGCCTGACGACCTATACCAATTATGCCACCTCGGCGTGGATCCCGCCGTTTCTGGCGCGCGTGCACCATCTGAGCAGCGCCGAAATCGGAACCTATGCCGGCACCTTCAAGGGCCTGTTCGGAATGGCGGGTACGCTGGCCGGCGGCCTGGTGGTGGCGCAGATCAGCCGCCGCGATGATCGCTGGAAACTGTGGGCGCCCGCGATCACCTCTGGCCTCGCCGGCCCGGTGTTCGCCGTGTGCATGCTGACTCCGGATTTTGCGACGATGGTCGCTGCATTGGCGCTGACTTCGTTTCTGGTCGGCTTTCATCTCGGGCCGATCTTCGCCATCGCCCAGACCGTCGCCCGCCCCAGCATGCGTGCGCTGGCGTCCGCGATCATCCTTCTGACCGCAACCTGCTTCGGCCAGGGCGTCGGCCCCTTGGCGGTCGGCATGATCAATGACGCGTTGAAAAACGATTTTGGCGCCAACGCCGTGCGCTATTCGCTGCTCTCAGCCGCGGTCACGACCACGCTCGGCGCGCTGTTGTTCGTTTGGGCGGCAGCGTCCATTCGCGCGGACATCAAGCGGGCGGCGTAAACCCTTGATGGCCGTCTCGTCATGCCGACGAAACCATTTTGGCGACCCCGCGAAACCGCGCTGAAACAAACGGGGGATAGAGTTCTTGCATATAAGGCGGCGACAAAGCCGCCCGGAGGCTCATATGAACCATTCGATTCACTCGGCGGACCGTGCGACCCATCTGAAAATTGTGGTCGTGGCTCTCATTGCCGGCATTGCGGTGGCCGGTTTCGGTATCTCTGCCCGTACCAATTCGGATTACACCCAAACCGCTCACGTCGTTAAGGCGGGTAAGGCTATCACGGTGACCAGTTCGGACGCAGCTCTCGTCCGCTAGCGAATCAGGGATTTCAGCCAAAAGGCCGCCTCTCGGGGCGGCTTTTTATTTTCGGTGATGCTTAAAAAGAACCCGCGCTAAGCCTTTGATTCAATGGCGCGAGATCGGCGCGAATCATGTTATGGCATCAGGCTAGATCCTGGCCCTGATCCCGCTAGCCAGGCTGCAAGTATCATGCGTTCGGGAACTTTCGCTTCTCGGTAGGCGTTTGGAGTTCGCATGATAGAATTCATATCTCGTGATGCACGGGCCAGCGGCATCGCACGTATCGGCGGGCAGCCGATTGCTCTGGCAGCCGCGGCGCTCGTCGTCATTTTGGTTGGGGTCGGATCGATCGTTCTGTGGCGCGCCTACACCGGCACATCGCCCGAACAGGATCGCACCGCATCTGCCCGTCAATTGCAGGCGCGCAGTGCCCAGGCCTCCGAACAGCTGGTTGAGAAAACGAAGGGCCTCGAGGCGTCTCAGCAGGAGTCAATCGACCAGCTGCAGGTGGTGCAAGACCAGTTGCTGACGGTAAAGCGCCTTCTTACAGCGCAGCAAAATGAGACCAAGCGGCTGTCCGAGCAGGTTCAAGGTCTCACCGGCGCCGTCGACGGCCTGCGGCAGTCGTTCGCGAGCGCTCAGTCTGCCGAGGTATCCAGTCCGCCCTCGACCCGAAAACCGTCGATCCGGCAGCGTGCGCGCGCGACTAGGGGCCGATTGGTGGGCGCGCATCCCAAGCCACCCAAATCACCGGGCTGACGCTTCTCACCGGGCTGACGCTTCGCCTCCAGTTTGCGCTGGCGGCGCGCTTGCATGCGATGCAGTGAAATGGGAACGACCAAACCCCGCCCTGCATCGGCATGGGGTTATAACCTCCTGGTTCCTTACTAGATTTGAATTCCAGAGCCGCCCGAGAACCTCGATGGCACGACGAACCGGCAGCGCCGATCTCCCGCTACATGGCGGACGCGTTCCCCCTTGGCTGGCGGAACGGATGGCTTCGCTCGGCGCGATCGTCACCCAGGCCATCGTTCACCACTATGGGCGCGACGAATTCCTGCAGCGACTCTCCCACCCTTTCTGGTTTCAGTCCTTTGGCGCTGTCATGGGAATGGACTGGCACTCGTCAGGTATCACCACGAGCGTCATCGGCGCGTTGAAGCGCGGGCTCGCCCCGCTGCAAAGCGAGCTTGGCATTCATGTCTGCGGTGGCCGCGGCAAGCACTCGCGCCGCACCCCGGAGGAACTGACAACACTCGGCGAACGCATCGGTATTGACGCTCCGGCCCTGACGCTGGCAAGCCGGCTCGTGGCCAAAGTCGACAGCGCCGCGGTACAGGACGGCTTTGACCTTTATTTGCATGGCTTCTTCGTAACCGACGAAGGCAAATGGACGGTCGTTCAGCAGGGCATGAATGGCGACAAGCGGCAGGCGCGCCGCTACCATTGGCATTCCGAAAGCCTGAAGAGTTTTGTCGACGAACCGCACAGCGCCATCGATGGACCGGCCCAGGGCGAGATCATCAACCTGACCGACCATCGTGCGGAACAATCGCGTTCAGCCCAGCTCGATCTGTTGTCGGCGCTGGGGCCGGACAGCATCGTCCGGGAATTCGCCGCCTTGACCCAATTACCGGCGGCGCAGCCGAACCTGCCGCATCTCGTCATGCCGGGGCATCATGAGGTGCGGCCGAGCGACGTATTCACGCGCCGGCTCCACGGCACGCTGGCGGCGGCGGCCGAACGAGGCCCGGTGGACTTCCAGGAACTGCTGCTGACGCCGGGCGTCGGCGCGCGCACCGTGCAATCCCTGGCTATGGTGGCCGAAGTGGTGCATGGCGCGCCGTACCGTTTCCAGGACCCGGCGCGGTTTTCGCTCGCGCATGGCGGCAAGGACCGCCATCCCTTTCCGGTGCCGATCAAGGTCTATGATGAAACGATCCGCGTTCTGAAGTCGGCTGTACAAAAAGCCAGGCTCGGCGGCGACGAGGAGATGCAGGCGCTCAAGCGGCTCGACGATCAGGCGCGGCGACTGGAACGGACAGCGACCGGCCCCACGCTGGAAACCCACATGGAAAATGAACGAAACGCATCGCCCTTCCTGGACGGACGCTCCGTCTTCGGATGGGAGGCCAATTTGTCAGCGCACCGGCAGCGACGCGGATAGGGTTCAAAGCTTTCGAGGAAGAAGGTCAAAGGCCGTGCGGAGGCGACCGAGGCCGTCAGGTCGACGTTCGGTCACTGGAACGAATCCTGATCAGGATCGTGACGCGAGCCTGCGCATTGTAAACTCAATCTGCCCGTCAGGAAGCTGCCGCCAGTTTTCGACAATCATCATGTAGCCGTCCTGCGCCTTCTCATCGAGAATCTGCCGAGCCTTGAGGCGCGCGGCGTGCAGCGGCAAGGTAAACGTCTCCCGCAGAAAGTCGGCGTCCGCCAACTTGCGGAGGTCACGCAGCTCGCTCGATCTTCCGGCGATGTCCAGGGGCCGGGGCCGTTTCATGTGATCGGCTCCCGGTCGCGCGGCGGAGATAGGCTCGGCATATCACAACCTGAGTTCTCGCCTTGTCTGGGACGCCATCGGACTTGCCATGTGGGCTTCACCAACCGCACCGGCTCTTGCGATGACTTCTGCGACATGCGGCTTGCGTGAGTTCGGAAGAGGCGCGCGCGAAGGATGCGGCGACGATCGAAAAAGAACAGAAAGCGTCCTAAAGTTGCAACATTCCGGCAAAAAACCGGAGCATTCATGACAGAGCCAGCTAAGCCATTGATTCAATGGCGCGAGAGACGGGGCTCGAACCCGCGACCTCCGGCGTGACAGGCCGGCGCTCTAACCAACTGAGCTACTCCCGCGTGATTGCGAAACCCGCGAGAGGTGGGACTTAAAGGGGCCATCTATCCAAGTCAAGGTTGTTGCGAATCCCGCTGCCAGCCGGGCCTTTTTGAGATGCCGATGCGAATAATAGGCTATTTACAGGCAAAACAGCGTAGTCAGCCTCCCCCCGAATCGTTTAAGGCCTGCTACGTCTGATGTTCTTAAGCCATCAACAACGAGGAGGGCCAAATATGGCGAAAAAAGCTGCTACCCCGACCACCGTCACGCTCAAGCATCTCGCGGCAGCTCTGTCCGAAGAGCACGAATTGTCGAAGAAGAGCGCCGAGGCCATTCTGAACGATTTGGTCGGCCGGATCGCCAAGCACCTGAAAAAGGGCGAGCGCATCCGCATCGTCGGCCTCGGCATCCTGCATGTGCGCAAGCGCGCCGCCCGCATGGGCCGCAACCCCGCTACCGGCGAAGCAATCCACATCAAGGCCAGCAAGAAGGTTGCCTTCCGTGCAACCAAGGAGCTGAGGGAAGCCGTCTGACAAGGCCGCTCCCAACTTTGACCTCGCGTCATTCCGGCGCGGCTGACCCGGCCTCCGGAATGACGCTTTTCTGTCGAATGGCTTAGCTGTCCTCGTCCCATCTTGCCCGCGGTTTTGATTGTGACCTCGCCTGTCAGGTTCACGCATACGGTGACCGAGCGCTTTCTGCGCTATGCGGTCATCGACACCCAGTCGGACCCGGCTTCGCCGTCCTGCCCATCCACCGCCAAGCAAAAAAACCTGGGTGCCCTGCTTGCTCGCGAACTGCAGGAGATGGGAATCCGCGACGCCCATCTCGACGAGCATGGCTACGTCTACGCCACGATCCCGGCGAATACCGACAAACACGTTCCGGTGATTTGCTTCTGCTCGCACATGGACACCTCGCCCGACTGCTCCGGCAAGGACGTCAAGCCGCAGATCGTACGGAATTACCGCGGCGGCGACATCGTGCTGCCGGCCGACCCCACGCAGATCATCCGCGCCGCGGAGCACGCGGCGCTTGAAGATCAGATCGGCAACGACATCATCACTACGGACGGCACCACGCTGCTCGGCGCCGACAACAAGGCCGGCCTTGCCGAGATCATGGATGCGGCGCAATTTCTGATCGATAATCCGCAGGTCAGGCACGGCGAGATCAAGATCCTGTTCACGCCCGACGAAGAGATCGGCCGCGGCGTCGACAAGGCCGATCTGAAAAAACTCGGCGCCGATTTTGCCTACACCATCGACGGCGAAACCGCGGGGAATATCGAGGACGAAACTTTTTCGGCGGACGCCGCCACCATCACCATCGAAGGCGTCAGCACCCATCCTGGCTTTGCCAAGGGCAAAATGGAGCACGCGATCAAGATCGCCGCCGCCATCATCGATCGCCTGCCCAAGGACACCTGCTCTCCCGAAACCACCGAGGGCAAGCAGGGATTCCTGCATCCGATCGGTATCACGGGCACGCTGGAGAAAGCCACGGTCGGCTTCATCGTGCGCGATTTCACCGATGCGGGACTGAAGGAAAAGGAGACGCTGCTGGAAGGTATCGTCAAAGCGGTGATGAAGGATTTTCCGCGCTCGACCTACCGGCTCGAGATCAAGCAGCAGTACCGCAACATGAAGCAGGTGATCGACCGTCATCCTGACATCATCGACAACGCCATGGAGGCGATCCGCCGCACCGGCCTCACGCCGGTGAAGAGTTCCATCCGCGGCGGCACCGATGGCTCGCGGCTGTCGTTCATGGGGTTGCCCTGCCCCAATATCTTCGCCGGCGAGCACGCGTTCCATTCGCGGCTGGAATGGGTCAGCGTGCAGGACATGGAAAAGGCCACGCAAACCATCGTGCATCTCGCCATGATCTGGGAAGAGCGGGCGTAAGCTGTCCGTTCCTCCGCTCGCTTCGACGATTCATGACGGGTCCCTCGATGCCTTTTTCGTTTCGGTGGAATCGAAACAGGGCTCCAGAATTGCGATGCTGCTGAGGCGGGGTGCTTTCCGGCCCTGCCTATCGGGATGGCCCGCAGGGGGGTGCCGGTTCCGCAACGAAACGATTGTTCGGAACCGGCAACCCATCACATTGTGGCGACTTGGGTGTGGCGCGCGGGACACGCGCGAATGACCGCAATTCACTTTCGCGCGATCAAGCAACACCCCATCATATTGAAATAGCGCCTAACATTGAAAAAGTGCCCGGCCCCAACCGATGTCGGCTGCACGTCAACGGGCTTAGCCCTCGCGATCACGCACGGCGCGGCCAACAGGCCGCCGCAAATCGCGCTAATATCTATTGAGACGGGTTATCGTAACGGTGCGATTCGCACTGAACGGCATAAACATTGCTTTTAAATGACGGGACTGGCTTTGACATTCAGGAGCGTGGCAAATGAAACGCATCGTGTTTGGTCTGACCCTTAGTGTAATGGTTGCTTGTATCTTTGGCAGCGTAAAAGCCCGCGACCTTGATGGCCGCTATGCCAATTCGCCGCTCAAAGCTTGGTTCGATCGTCTGGCCAGCGGCAAAGGGCTCTGCTGCTCAATGGCGGATGGAGAAAGCGTCGCAGATCCCGATTGGGAGTCTAAAGACGGCCATTATCGGGTCCGCCTTGAGAATAGCTGGATCGATGTTCCCGACGATGCCCTGATCACCGAGCCGAACCGGGCGGGCCGCACGATGGTTTGGCCGATGCGGCTTGACGACAAAATCTTGATCCGGTGCTTCATGCCGGGCAGCATGACCTAGAAATTCTAGGCGTCGGCTCGTGTTGTCTAAAGATAGCTTCGCTCGTCGAACAACGGGCGGCTGGCCGGTTGGAAAAGCATTTTAGCCAACCGTCGCGGGCATATGCAAAGCAGCGGCCAAAACGAAAGAAACCGCCAACCGCTGCAGCTTACAGGATCGCGTCGACCTTTAATTTGCGGAGCGCGCCGTCGATCCGCAATTCAGCTCTTCGAGCAGCCATGCCCATGAGCTTGGTTCTGGTCTTTCCGGTCGTGGCTGTTTCGCCGATTTGGAATCGCCACTTCCACAAGCCCGGTTCAATCAAGAAAAGGGTAAATTCAACGCCCTTGCGTGTCATGATCCCTCCAGTTCTTCTGCCAGGAGCCTAAGCCTGAAAATGGCCTTGCCAGATTCGTCCAGCACGTCCAATCGCCACTCGGAATCTCCCGTCAGTCCGGTGACAATATCCTTTGCCAGATCAGCGCACATACCGAGTGCTGTTTTTCGCGCGGCATAGCCGTCGCTCAGGACGTCTTCAATAGCCGGGAGTCTTGGTGTCTTGCCGTGCTGCACCTGGAATAAGAATCGCGGCATTTCGTTACCGTGAAGCCACCGCCACCCCGTTGTCTGCCCGTTGCAGTGTTTAATGAGCAATATTGCTCATTAATCCAAGATCCAAGCGCTTGGGTGCAATTTGCCGCCCCGGTCCAGCATCGGCGCCGGGATGTCGATGCCGAAAACATGACCCGGTCAGGCCGACTTTTTGTGCAACCGCAACGATAGTGGCTCGGCAACCGCAGCGCGCGAACATCAATATCACTTAAGAGGTTCGCTGCGTCCCGGCAGTGGGCGGCCGGTGGTTGGCCTGTTCATCGGCAAGCAGCTTCAACACGGTTAGCCGCTTCGTCGGATCGGTCGTCTCAGACAAGACCTTACGGTAGTGAGCAAGATTTTGTTCGTGAATGAAGTGATCCATGCAGACCTCGAATGCTGGAGGCGGGAGCGCTACCGAACTCTCAGTCACCAAACCAGGCGACGATGCATCCAACATGCGCCCTAAGTGCCCGGCGCGCCGATCCATATTGCTCATATTGCTTGAAATAAATAATGTCGCCGATGATGTCGTCCCTGTCGGCGCCGTTCGAACAGTGGCAAGTTGCAGCCAAGCAAACCAGAACGGCATCACGCGTTGGCTGCCATCACCAAGGCCAGCCTGAACGGCATATCGGAGGCTCCGTTCGGTGACGGCGCGCTGGAAACGCGACCCGTGCAACCCGGAACCTCAGGGGCCTCGCGCCGTTACCATCCAGAACGAGGCCGCGAGCGGGACTTGCGGTCCGCTGGCGAAGGGCGAGAGCATTTCGCGGATCGAATGGGTAGCGGCGGCTATCACGTCCGGCGGTTGCCCCTCCAGCGCGCGGGCAGCCGGGCCTATCTCGACCGCGGTTTCAACCGCCGCCTCGAGACCGCGCCCGATCGCAATATCCAGCGAGAGGTCGCACCGTTCCATTTCGATCGCCGCAAATCCGGCCTCGCTCAAGATGCCGACCACGCGCTGTTCAGACGCAAAGGAAAACGGACCGGGATCGTCAGGTCCGGGCTGCGGCAGCCTCGGGGCATGCTTGTAGGCCGCCTGAAGCGGCGCCATCAGCCAGGGGTTGTCGCGCGGCTCGCGCCAGCAGGCGAACGCCATCCGCCCCGCAGGCCGCAGCGCTCGGCGCATATTGGCAAAGGAAAGCGCCGGTTCGGCGAAAAACATCACGCCGAACCGCGAGACCAGCAGGTCGGCACTTGCGGGCTCGAACGGATACACGGTTGCGTCCGCAAGTTCGAAGTCGACCGGCAACCCCTTGGGCGCGATTTGCCGCGCGCGGCCCAGCATCGGCGCCGAAACATCGATGCCGAAGACACGACCGGCCGGGCCGACTTTTTGTGCAAGCGCAAAGGTGGTGGCGCCGCATCCGCATCCGACATCGATGATCCGCTCCCCGACCCTGGCCTTGGCGCGATCGATCAAGATGTCGGCGACCGGCGCCAGCATGATGTCCTGCGCCTGCTGGCGATCGGTCCAGCGCTGGCCGGCCGGGCCGTTCCAGAAAGCGATCTGATCCGCGTTTTGATCACGATCGGTAGGTGGTTCCATGAACTTGGCTGCTTCCGATGAAATTATTCGATCGTTCCCGAGGCGCGTAGTCACGTCGCGGCAGCGCTAGTATAAGCTTGGGTAAGCGACCCTTGTCGCTGGATTAAGGCAACGCTGGTCCGATCGATGCGAGATGCGGGACCTCGATCTTACAGGACCTAAATCGCGGTTGCCATGTCTGAGATTGCGTCGGCGGCGTACCGTGATTCGAGCGCGGCCAGTTTTCGGATTTCATCGACGACACAACGTCGAAACAAATGCCCACGGAATTGCGCTCTACTCGTCCTCTTTCAGCTCCGGCTTGTCATGCAGGACAGCGTCCAGCAGCGCACTGTTGACCTCGATGTGCCCGTTATAACTGATGAGGCCAAGCTTGCGGAACTTGTTCATGAAATGGCTGACGCGCGATCTGGTGGTGCCAATCATCTCCGCCAGTGTCTCCTGGCTGATATTCGGAGTGATCGGCTGTGGCGTACCTTCCTTGCCAAAATGCGACAGCAGCAGGAGCATGCGGGCGAGCCGCCGCTCGCTCGAATTGAAAAGCTGGTCGATCAGGTCTTCTTCAATACGGCTGTTCCGGGTCAGAAGATACGCCACGAACAACTCGGAAAACGCCGGCTGATCGTGAAGCGCGGCCTTCATGGCTTGTTTGGTAATTGACGTGATGACGCAGTCTTCCATCGCGGTCGTGGTGGAGATCCGCAGCACATGACCGTTCATGCAGCCTTCGCCGAAGAATTGGCCGGGACCCATAATCCCGACCACGGCCTCCTTCTCATGCTTGGAGATCACCGTGACCTTGATCTTGCCCCTTTGAATGTAATAGACGGTGTCGGCCGCGTCGCCTTGCACGAACACGGTTTCATTCTTTTGAAAATTGCGGATGATCTTGCCGGCGCCCACCTTGGCGAGAAAGTCCTTGGCGTCAAACGCGCCCTTCGCTGGATTTCCCAATCTGAACCTCCTCTGGCACAAGCCAAATTGGCGTCAGGCGGGAGCACGACACTCTCTGTCACCGAAATAAGCCCAGAGCGGAGCGATGATACGCGCAGTATGCACGCTTGGCTGTCGCGACGCTGCTCCGTATTGCTCAGGAAATCAGCGATGCTACATCTCGACCGGACAACTTAATCTGCTGCTTCGGCCAGTCACCACCTGATTCAAGTGAGCAATATTGCTCACCACAAGCCATGCTACGACGCGGCTTGCGCGTCATCCGTTCTTCGGCAACTTTGCTGAGCCACTGCCACCACGCGCCGAGCCGAAGCTTGCTGGAGCGAAGGCTGGTAGGCGGCGACGGATTCGAACCGCCGACCCTCTCGGTGTAAACGAGATGCTCTAACCAGCTGAGCTAGCCGCCCTCGCCTGCTGTTTTAGCGCTGCGGCACCCCCCGGCGCAAGCCGGGCGTCGGCCTCAAAAAAAGCGGCGCCCCTGGTGGGACGCCGCTGTTGTGATGTTGAAACGCTCAGTGCGCCGTCAGGCCACCCGCCGCTTCGTCTGTGGCGTCCGGCTTCACCGGCACCTTGGTGTCCTCTTCCCAGACGATCGGCACCGGCGGCCGCACCAGGGCCTTGGAGATCACGTCGTCAAGGCGCGCGACCGGGATGATGTCCATGCCGCCCTTGATCGCATCGGAAATCTCCGTGAGATCCTTGGCATTGTCCTCGGGGATCAGCACCGTCTTGATGCCGCCTCGCGCGGCCGCCAGCAGCTTCTCCTTCAAGCCGCCGATCGGCAGCACCCGTCCCCTCAGCGTGATCTCGCCGGTCATGGCGACATCGTGCCGGACCGGGATCCCGGTCATGATGGAGACGATCGCGGTCGCCATCGCCACACCGGCCGAGGGTCCATCCTTCGGGGTTGCCCCCTCCGGCACGTGGACGTGGATGTCGCGCCGGTCGAACAGCGGCGGCTCGATGCCGAAGCCGACCGCGCGCGAGCGGACATAGGATGCCGCCGCCGAAATCGACTCCTTCATCACGTCGCGCAGATTGCCGGTGACCGTCATCTTGCCCTTGCCGGGCATCATGACGCCTTCGATGGTGAGCAGTTCGCCACCGACATCGGTCCAGGCAAGACCCGTGACGATGCCGACCTGAGGCTCGCTCTCGATCTCGCCGTAGCGATACTTCGGCACGCCGAGGAACTCCTCGAGCGATTTCTCGGTAACCTTCACCGACTTCTTCTTGGAGATCATAAGCTCCTTCACCGCCTTGCGGGCGAGTGTCGAAAGCTCACGCTCAAGATTACGCACGCCCGCTTCGCGGGTGTAGCGCCGGATCATCAAAAGCAGCGCGTCGTCGTCGATCGACCATTCCTTGGAATCCAGGCCATGCTTGGAGATCGCGTTCGGGATCAGGTGCTTGCGCGCGATCTCGACCTTCTCGTTCTCGGTATAGCCGGCGATCCGGATGATCTCCATGCGGTCCATCAACGGACCCGGAATATTCAGCGTATTCGCGGTAGTGATGAACATCACATTGGACAGATCGTAATCGACCTCAAGATAGTGGTCGTTGAAGGTCGAGTTCTGCTCGGGGTCGAGCACCTCAAGCAGCGCCGATGACGGATCGCCCCGGAAGTCGGCGCCCATCTTGTCGATTTCGTCCAACAGGAACAGCGGATTCGAGGTCTTCGCCTTCCGCATCGACTGGATGATCTTGCCGGGCATCGAGCCGATATAGGTGCGGCGGTGACCGCGGATCTCGGCCTCATCCCGCACGCCGCCGAGCGACACGCGCACGAACTCACGCCCCGTCGCCTTCGCGATCGACTTGCCGAGCGAGGTCTTGCCGACGCCGGGAGGGCCAACCAGGCACAGGATCGGTCCGGTCAGCTTGTTGGCGCGCGACTGTACCGCGAGATACTCGACGATCCGGTCCTTGACCTTCTCAAGTCCGTAATGATCGTTGTCGAGCACGGCTTGCGCTGCGACCAGATCCTTCTTGACCTTGGACTTCTTGTTCCACGGGATCGACAGCAGCCAGTCGAGATAATTGCGCACGACGGTGGCTTCCGCGGACATCGGCGACATCTGGCGCAGCTTCTTCAGCTCGTGCTGCGCCTTCTCCCGTGCTTCCTTGGAGAGCTTGGTCTTGGCAATCTTCTCTTCCAGATCGGCGAGTTCGTCGCGGCCTTCGTCGTCGCCGAGCTCCTTCTGGATCGCCTTCATCTGCTCGTTCAGATAATATTCGCGCTGGGTCTTCTCCATCTGGCGCTTGACGCGCGAACGGATCCGCTTCTCGACCTGCAGCACCGAGATTTCGCTCTCCATCAGCCCGAGCACCTTCTCAAGGCGCGCGGTCACGGACAGCGTCTCCAGGATACCCTGCCGATCGGCGATCTTGACGGCGAGATGCGAGGCCACGGTGTCGCCGAGCTTGGCGAAGTCGGTGATGGCCTGAACCACGCCGACGACTTCGGCGGAGATCTTCTTGTTCAGCTTCACATAGCTCTCGAAGTCGGACACCACCGAGCGCGCGAGGGCTTCCGCCTCGACGGAGGTGGCGTCGGTATCGGCGAGTGCGATCGCGGTCGCTTCGTAATATTCGGGGCGATCGGAATATTTCTGCACGCGGGCGCGCTCCAACCCCTCCACCAGCACCTTCACGGTGCCGTCGGGCAATTTGAGCAGCTGCAGCACGCTGGCGAGCGTGCCGGTCTCATAGATCGAGTCCGGGGCCGGATCGTCGTCCGACGCATTCTTCTGCGTCGCCAGCATGATCAAGGCGTCATTCTTCATGACCTCTTCGAGCGCGCGGATCGATTTCTCGCGGCCGACGAACAGCGGCACAATCATATGCGGAAAAACGACAATGTCGCGAAGCGGCAGCACCGGATAAGAATGGCTTTCGCCGTGAACGATAGATGGCCGGGGTTTCGGGGTGGTCATGGCCTATTCCTTTTGTTGTGCCCCCTTGCACGCAGTCCGCCATTTTGCGCAACCGCCACAAGGTGCCGAGAGGTTCCGGATCGTATGGCCTGCTTGAGGTCAACCTCACCGGATCGTTGTTGCGACGAATCTTACAGCCAAGTTCTCATCGCCGATAGCATTAGGTGGCTATCGACCACAGGGGTGTCAAGTCGCTGGAAAAGGCCCGCGAAATGCGGATGAACGCGTGGGGATGCCTACGCCACCACGGCCGCCGAAGGGCTCGGCAACCGTCTCTTTTGGATACTTAATCCGCGGTTGGCCCGCGCGATCAGGCGCTTGCGCTGGTTTCCACGGCGCGGTCGGAACGATCGGCGTAGATATAGAGCGGGCGGGCGGTACCCTCGACCACTTCGCGCGAAATCACGACCTCTTCGACGCCTTCCAGGCCCGGCAAATCGAACATGGTTTCGAGCAGGATGCTTTCGAGAATCGAACGCAGGCCGCGCGCACCGGTCTTGCGCTCGATCGCCCTGCGGGCGACCGCGCCAAGCGCCTCATCGGCGAACGTCAGCTCGATGTTCTCCATCTCGAACAGCCGCTGATATTGCTTCACCAGTGCGTTCTTCGGATCGGTCAAGATCTTCTTGAGCGAAGCTTCGTCGAGATCCTCCAGCGTGGCGACCACCGGCAGGCGGCCGACGAACTCCGGAATCAGGCCGTACTTCAACAGATCCTCGGGCTCGACGTGACGGAAGATCTCGCCGGTGCGGCGATCTTCCGGCGCCAGCACCTGAGCCGCGAAACCGATCGACGTCGAGCGTCCGCGCGCGGAGATGATCTTTTCCAGGCCGGAAAACGCACCGCCGCAGATGAACAGAATATTCGTGGTGTCGACCTGCAGGAACTCCTGCTGCGGATGCTTGCGGCCGCCTTGCGGAGGAACCGAGGCAACCGTGCCTTCCATGATCTTCAGCAGCGCCTGCTGCACACCCTCGCCCGACACATCCCGGGTGATCGACGGGTTGTCGGATTTACGGCTGATCTTGTCGATTTCGTCGATGTAGACGATTCCGCGCTGCGCGCGCTCGACATTATAGTCGGCCGACTGCAACAGCTTGAGGATGATGTTTTCGACGTCCTCGCCGACATAGCCGGCTTCGGTCAGCGTGGTCGCATCCGCCATCGTGAACGGTACGTCGAGAATCCGCGCCAGCGTCTGCGCCAGCAGCGTCTTGCCCGAACCGGTCGGACCGATCAGCAGGATGTTCGACTTCGCAAGCTCGACGTCGTTGTGCTTGGTCTGGTGATTGAGGCGCTTGTAGTGATTGTGAACGGCGACCGAGAGCACCTTCTTGGCGTGGCTCTGACCGATCACGTAATCGTCGAGGACCTTGCAGATTTCCTTGGGGGTCGGAATGCCGTCGCGCGACTTCACCAGCGAGGATTTGTTTTCCTCGCGGATAATATCCATGCACAGCTCAACGCATTCGTCGCAGATGAATACGGTGGGACCCGCGATCAGTTTGCGGACCTCGTGCTGGCTCTTGCCGCAGAACGAGCAATACAGCGTGTTCTTGGAGTCGCTCGTGCCGACCTTACTCATTCTTATCTCCGTCCGTCCGCTCGATCGCCCCACCCCGGCACGCACCGGCACAGAGGTGTAGATAGAGCAAAATCCGTACCAAAAAAGACCCTACGCTCCAGGTGCCACGCGAATCGCAGCCAACTCGAATCCCCCACGATCATAACCGATCCGATCTAGCCAACCATGCTGACAGCCGACTATCAAGAATTCGCTAACTGGGCGAACACCCGAGACCCGTGACAATACCGTGATTTGCACCGTCCAGGCGAGCCCAGATCCCGAAATCAGCCCGGCGTTGCGCGATTGCCACGCTGCCAAACCAGCACGAAACCGGAACTTCCGGCCCGGACGTGGCATAACGGCCCGGTTGGCGGTCAAAACTGCCGGTCACGGCGATTATTAACGCCAACGCAACCTTTGTGGCCGTGGGGTGCTACGGACTCTTCGCCATCGGGTCTTCCGAGCGTTTGTCGATCACCTTGTCGACAATACCGAAGTCCCGGGCCATCTCGGCGGTAAGGAACTTGTCGCGTTCCAGCGCATCCTCGATCGCCTTGAAGGTCTGGCCGGTATGTTTCACGTAGATCTCGTTGAGCCGCTTCTTGAGGTTCAGGATCTCCTGCGCGTGCAACATGATATCGGTCGCCTGGCCCTGAAAACCGCCGGAGGGCTGGTGCACCATGATGCGGGAATTCGGCAACGAGAAGCGCATGTCCTTCTGGCCCGCGGCCAGCAGCAGCGAACCCATCGACGCCGCCTGTCCGGTGCACAGGGTCGACACCGCCGGACGGATGAATTGCATGGTGTCGTAGATCGCAAGACCCGAGGTCACCACTCCACCGGGGGAGTTGATGTACATCGAAATTTCCTTCTTCGGATTATCGGCTTCGAGAAACAGCAGTTGCGCGACCACCAGGGTCGACATGCCGTCCTCGACGGGTCCGGTCACGAAGATGATGCGCTCTTTCAGCAGGCGGGAAAAAATATCGTAGGCCCGTTCGCCGCGGTTGGTCTGTTCAACCACCATCGGCACGAGTTGCATGTAGGTTTCCACCGGATCGCGCATTAGTCACCCAAGGGTTGGCGGAGGCGAACATCCATCGGCAAGGGAACCAGCAAGACTGGGCTGGCTGGAATTTGCCGGACGGCGGACGAACGTTCCGTGATGCAGGAGTTACAGGAGTTAAAAGACAGGGCTCACAGATATGAGCCAATTCCCCGGCGACAAGGCCGGGTCAATACCAAGCCAACATCGTCCGAAGTCATTCCAGTTCAAGCTGATTCTCACGCCAGCGCATAGCGGCGGATACTGCCGCTATGCCCGTTTCGCCGGATAGCCCTAACGCCGGGCCGATGTCGTCAGGCAGCACTCTTCTCGGCCTCGTCGTCCTTGTAGAGATCCTCGCGCGTGACCTTCTTTTCGGTCACGTTGGCGAGTTCAAGGATGAAATCGACCACCTTGTCCTCATAAATCGGCGCACGAAGCTGGGCCAGCGCGTTGTTATTGTTGCGATAGTAGTCCCAGACCTCCTTCTCGCGACCGGGCATCTGGCGCGCGCGCTCGATGACCGCGCGGCTGACCTCGTCATCGGTGACCGTGATCTTGTTCTTTTCGCCGATCTCTGAGAGCACCAGGCCGAGCCGGACCCGACGATCGGCGATCTTGTGGTATTCTTCCCTGGCGGCCTCTTCCGTGGTGTCCTCATCGGCAAACGTCTTGCCGCCGGATTCCATTTCGGCCTTGATCGAGTTCCACATCAGGTTGAATTCTTCCTCGACCAGCGACGGCGGCGCCTCGAAACGATGGCTCTCGTCGAGGCGGTCCAGCAGCATGCGCTTGACCCGCTGCCGGGTTGCGCCGGCGAATTCCGCCACGAGCCGCTCGCGCGCCGCTTCCTTGAGCTTGTCGAGCGATTCGAGACCAAGCGTCTTGGCGAACTCGTCGTTGATCGCAGTCTCCTGCGGCGCCTCGATCAATGTAGCGGTGGTCTCAAACTCGGCCGGCTGGCCGGCGAGCTTCTCGCTGGCGTAGTTCTTCGGAAACGAAACTTTCAAGACGCGGGTTTCGCCCGCCGCGATGCCGAGCAGTTGTTCTTCGAAACCGGGAATGAAGGTGTTTGAGCCGATCGTCACCTGGATGTTCTCGCCGGTGCCGCCCTCGAATGGCGTGCCGTCGATGGTGCCCTTGAAGGAGATCGTGACCCGGTCGCCGTTCTCGGCCTTTGCGTCGTCGCCCTTGGCGGCGAAGCTGCGATTCTGGTCGGCAATGCGTTTGATGGCCTCGTCAACGTCGGCATCGGTCACCTCGACCACAGGCTTCTCGACCGTAAAACTCTTGAAGTCGGCGAGCGCAATCGTGGGCACGACCTCGATCGAAACGGTATAGGTCAGATCGGATTTTCCGGTGAGGATGTCCTCGACGGCTTTTTGTTCCGTAGGCATCGTGACCTTGGGTTCGGTCGCCAGCCGGAAGCCGCGCTCGGTGAAGATCTGCGAATTGGTATCGCGGATGGTCTGATCGATGGTCTCCGCCATCACCGAGCGGCCATATACCTTCTTCAGGTGGCTGACCGGCACCTTGCCTGGACGAAAGCCGTTGAGACGGACCTTGTCCTTGAGTTCCACCAGACGGACGTCCGCCTTGGCATCGAGATCCGATGCGGGAACGCTGATCTGGAATTCGTGCTTCAATCCCTCAGCGAGGGTTTCGGTGACCTGCATGGCGTCAATCTTCTTCCCGCTTGGTCCGGCCTGGACGGCCCGGACATTGTCAATTCTGGTCGACGCGCGGCCTCAAAGCCTGCGCCGGTGGTTCGGCGGACCCCATTTCTTCGGGCAAACCGGCCCTTCAAGAGATAGGTCCTCCAGCATTCATCATGCAAACGCTGTCAGCGCTTGGTGCGGGCGGAGGGACTCGAACCCCCACAACTTTCGTCACTGGAACCTAAATCCAGCGCGTCTACCAGTTCCGCCACGCCCGCTAGAATAGCATCATGTCCGACCGCGATGCCGCGGGCGGCGGGCTTATAACATGGGCCGACCTGTTCGCAGCAAAAAAATGGCCGGTTCAAAAGCTTCTCCTCAGGCCCCCTGGCAACTGGACATATCCAGCGGAAAATGGTCCGCATCGACCTCATGGCAGATGGAATTTTCCCGCTCGACCGACGTGAGCTTATAGCCGGATTGGGCGCCGTGGTCCTCAGTCCGGCGATGGCTTCGATCGCGACCGCCCAGGGCCAAAGTCCCTCCCTGACCCTGCGGGCCGGAGCTGATGTCATCGCCCTGCGTCCGGGGGGGCCGGATACACCGATCTGGTCGCTCGGGGGACCCGCGCCAAGCGGCGATACCGGCCTGAAGCGCGGCGATGCACTTGAAGTCACGCTTTTGAACGACCTGCCGGTGCCGACCGTACTCAACTGGCACGGCATCGAGGGCGTTGTTGCGGCCGAACCGCTCGCAGCACGACCGCCGCTCTCCCCCGGGTCTAAGGAAACCCTCGTGATTCCATTACGTCACGCCGGTACCTTGATGATCGACCTCCGACTGCTCGGCGATGGCCAGGCGCGGCCGGCGCCGGCGCGGGCGCTGATCGTTGCGGAGAACGAGCCTGTCGCCGTCGATCGCGATCAGGTGTTTCTGATCGAGGACTGGCGGCTGCGGCCGGACGGAACCGTCATCGCGCCCGGGATCGATCCGAAGGATGCGCTGGCGGCTTACACGATCAATGGGCTGACAAAGCTGGATATCCCAACACGGACCAACGAGCGCCTGCGGATTCGTCTTGTAAATGGCTGTCAGCGATCTGTTATTGCTATCAAAATTGAAGGATACGAGGTCCGTGTCATGGCCATCGACGGCCAGCCCGCCGAACCGTTCCCGGCCCGCAACGGCGCCGTGGTGCTGGCGCCGGGAACGCGGGTCGACGCCTTCATCGACGTAACAGCCTCGGCCGGCTCGACCTCTTCGATCCTGCTGCATGACGGCAAGGAGCCTCGCCCCATCGCCCGGCTGATCGCCTCCAACGAGCCGCCGATCCGCGCTGCGCCGCTGCCGCTTGCGCCCCCGCTGCCATCCAACGGCCTGCCAACCCAGCTCGATCTCAAGAGCGCCTTGCGGTTCGATGTGGCGCTCGGCGGACCGCAGACCGACTGGGTGAGGCCGGCGACCTTCGCTGTGACCGCCCCGCCCTCGTTCCGCGCCAAGGCCGGCCGCACCGTGGTGCTGGCGCTGACCAACCGCGCCGAGGTCGCGACCGTGTTCCATCTCCATGGCCATCATTTCAGGCTGCTGGATCGGCTCGATGACGGCTGGAAGCCGTTCTGGCTGGATACGCTGGCGGTCGAGCCCGGGCAGACCCAGCGCGTCGCATTCGCCGCCGAGCATGCCGGCCGTTGGCTGATCGAGTCGATGACGACCGACTGGGCGGCGCCGCGCCTCGTGCGGTGGTTCAGTGTCGAATAAGGAGCGAACGCCTCGGACCTGATCCGTCCGGGCCAGGCATTTCGCGGACATAACGCGGTATTTTCCGTCTCAATAGTCGATGCCGAACTCATCATAGAGGCGCCGAAAAACCGCGGGCAGCACTTCCGGCAGATCTTCGGCGATCAGGCCGGGGCCTGCCTCGCGCGCCGCCTCGCCATGCATCCAGGCTCCGATGCTGGCGGCCTCGAATGCGGCCACGCCTTGGGCCAGCATGCCCGCTATCATGCCTGCCAGCACGTCGCCGGCGCCGGCGGTGGCGAGCCAGGGCGGCGCGTTGGCGGAGATGGTCGCGCGCCCGTCAGGTGATGCCACCACGGTGTCCGGTCCCTTGAGCAGAACGATGGCGCCGCAGCGCTCGGCCGCTGCCCTAACACGCTCGAGTTTCGAGCGATATGGATGCTTGTTGCTGATATCGCTGAACAACCGCGGAAATTCTCCTTCATGCGGAGTGAGAACCACCTGCTGATCCTGCGATGCCCTGATCGCTTCGAACAGATGGTCGGGAGCATCCGCAAAACTTGTCAGCGCATCCGCATCCAGCACGAGGTGCCGCTTTGCCGACAGCGCCGTCAGGACAAGATTGCGGGTCCGCTCGCCGACGCCGGCACCCGGCCCGATCACGCAGGTTTTGAGGCGCTTGTCGGTCAACAGCTCGCCAAACTCGACCACGGTGTCGATCGCGCGGACCATCACGGCGGTCAGCGCGGCGGCATTGACGGCGAGCGCGTCCCTGGGAGATGCCAGCGTGACCAGCCCGGCGCCGGCCCGCAGCGCCCCGCGCGCCGATAGCCGCGCCGCACCGGTGGCGGCGATATCGCCGGATACGATGACCGCATGGCCACGGGCGTATTTGTGGCCGTCGATCTGCGGCACCGGAAAGGATTTGCGCCAAAACTGGGGGGTATTTTCGAAGGTCTGCGGACGAATTTCCTCGAGCACGCTCGCATCGATCCCGATATCGGCGACGCGCACGCGACCGCAGTGAATTCGGCCCGGCAACAGCAAATGCGCCGGCTTGCGGCGGAAGAATGTGATGGTTTCAGTGGCGCGGACCGCGACGCCCATAACGGCGCCGGTGCTGCCGTTGATGCCGCTCGGCAGGTCCACACTGAGAACCGGCGCGCAGTTGGCATTGATCGCCTCGATCATGTCGTATGGATCGCCCTTCACCGGCCGGTTCAGACCGGCACCGAACAAGGCGTCGATGATCAGCGCGGGCTTGCCGATCGCCTGGGGATTGCACGGCAGCACCGGATATTTCCATCCGCGCGCCGCCGAGGCTGCGTCGCCTCGCAAGCTGTCCCGCTCACACAGCAGGATCACCGAGACCTCGCGGCCGCGCGCCGCGAGCTCGGCCGCAGCCACGAAACCATCCCCGCCATTATTGCCGCAGCCGGCGACCACCAGCATCGGCCCCTCCGCCACCAGGTCGATCGCGGCCTCCGCAACGGCCTGACCCGCACTCAGCATCAGCGCAAAGCCAGGCGTACCCGCGGCGATGGTCAGCCGATCAGCGCGCTCCATTTCAGCCGTATCAAGAACTTCCATGCCAAATTTCCGATCCAAGCGCCTTATCCTCAGGCATTTCCCATCCCGCGCTGTATCAGATCCGTGGGGATTGCACGCCGATTGATCTTCTTGCCTAATTCATAGGCTCAACTATGGTGAATCGCTCAGCCTACCCCCACGCGAATACCTGTTAAAAGTCTGATAACATTTCGAAATCAGCCATTTTGGCAACTTGGCATAGACCCTGCTTTTGAGGAAGCCGGCTTTGGACGATCATCCTCAATGGCAATTTATTGACGTTTCCCCGGCTGCCGGCCAGGACAATTCTTAAGGACAATTCGCAAGGACAACGGTCGAACAACCCGCGCTCCACGCGCCACGTGGAAACAAATCTGAAATATGGAAGTGCCCGGGAGGCGTTCAGTGAAAAAGATCGAAGCCATCATCAAGCCATTCAAGCTCGACGAGGTGAAAGAGGCACTTCAGGAGGTCGGACTGCAGGGCATCACCGTCACCGAAGCCAAGGGTTTCGGGCGGCAGAAAGGGCACGCCGAACTCTATCGCGGCGCGGAATACATCGTGGACTTTCTGCCCAAGGTCAAAATCGAGATCGTGATCGGGGACGACCTGGTCGAGCGGGCGATCGACGCGATCAGGCGTGCGGCCCAGACCGGGCGTATCGGCGACGGCAAGATCTTCGTTTCCAACATCGAGGAAGCCATTCGGATCAGAACAGGGGAATCCGGGCTGGATGCCATCTGAATCGAACCCGCCGACACCCCCCGATATTGTCTTGAGGATATTGTATTGAACTTGCCCCAATTGTAATGAGCATGACCCAAGGTCGCTGCCCGCGGCCGGATCACGACGACCTGTAAGCCAAAAGGGGTATTCATGAAGACCGCCAAAGACGTCCTGAAATCAATCAAGGACAACGACGTGAAGTACGTCGACCTGCGATTCACCGACCCGCGCGGCAAGTGGCAGCATGTGACCTTCGACGTCACCATGATCGACGAAGACGTTTTTGCCGAAGGCTTGATGTTCGACGGCTCGTCGATCGCCGGCTGGAAGGCGATCAACGAATCCGACATGTGCCTGATGCCCGATCCCGTTACCGCGACCATTGATCCGTTCTTCGCAGAAACCACCTTGATCCTCACCTGCGATGTGCTGGAGCCGACCACCGGCGAACCCTACAATCGCGACCCCCGCGGCATGGCCAAGAAGGCCGAGGCCATGGTCAAGTCGATGGGCGTCGGCGACACGATCTTCTTCGGGCCGGAAGCTGAGTTCTTCGTGTTCGACGACGTCCGCTTCCAGACCACCCCCTACAACACCGGCTTCAAGCTGGATTCATCGGAACTGCCGATCAACTCCGACACCGAATATGAGGGCGGCAACCTCGGCCATCGCATCCGGACCAAAGCCGGCTACTTTCCGGTTCCCCCGCAGGATTCGGTGCAGGACATGCGCTCGGAAATGCTCGGCGCGATGGCCAAGATGGGCGTCAAGGTCGAGAAGCATCACCACGAAGTCGCCTCCGCCCAGCACGAACTCGGCATGAAGTTCGACACGCTGACGCTGATGGCCGACCAGATGCAGATCTACAAATATTGTATCCATCAGGTCGCGCACATCTACGGCAAGACCGCCACCTTCATGCCGAAGCCGGTCTATGGCGACAACGGCTCGGGCATGCACTGCCACCAGTCGATCTGGAAGGAAGGCAAGCCGGTATTCGCCGGCAACAAATACGCCGACCTCTCGGAAACCTGCCTGTCCTACATCGCCGGCGTCATCAAGCACGCCAAGGCGATCAACGCCTTCACCAACCCGTCGACCAACTCCTACAAGCGCCTTGTTCCCGGCTACGAAGCGCCGGTGCTGCTTGCCTACTCCGCGCGCAACCGTTCGGCCGCATGCCGGATTCCCTACACCTCCAATCCGAAGGCCAAGCGCGTCGAGGTTCGTTTCCCCGATCCGATGGCCAATCCGTATCTCGGCTTTGCGGCGATGCTGATGGCCGGTCTCGACGGCATCAAGAACAAGCTCGATCCGGGTCCGGCGATGGACAAGGACCTCTACGATCTGCCCAAGGAAGAGCTCAAGACGATCCCGACGGTGTGCGGTTCGCTGCGCGAGGCGCTGGAATCTCTCGACAAGGATCGCGCGTTCCTCAAGAACGGCGGCGTGTTCGACGACGATTTTATCGACAGCTATATCGAGCTGAAGATGACCGAAGTCGAGCGCTTCGAAATGACGCCGCATCCGGTCGAATTCGAAATGTACTACTCGCTGTGATCTTGTTCGCGGGCTTTGCCCCGCTGATGTCACGGTTTTGAAAATGCAAAAGGCGCTTCCGGTGGGGGCGCCTTTTGTTTTGCGGGAGAGCGTCGTCAGTTGGCAAGATTTTTGCGCAATACCTCGGTCAACCGGTCAGGATTGGTCCGCGGCGGCATGAACCCCAGATACTCGCCTTTCCGCCCCATCAGGTAGATGACGCCGGCGTGGTCGATCAAGTAATTCCCGCTCCGTTCGTCCGGTACCTTCGCGTAGAACGCCTTGTAGGAGTTGGCGACCTTTCGAATTTCCTCCGGTGGACCGGTAAGGCCGACAAAGCTGTGATGGAACGCAGAGACGTAGTCCGTCAGCAGGCTGGTGTCCCGCTCCGGATCGATCGTGATGAAAATCGGCTGGACGCCTTCGGCTGCCGAACCCAAGGCGTCCAAAGCCTGCGTGATGGCCATCAGGTCGGTCGGGCACACATCGGGGCAATAAGTATAGCCGAAATACACGATCATCAGCTTACCGCGGAAATCGGTGTCGCTGCGTTGCTTGCCGGTCTGGTCGGTGAGCGTGAACGACCCGCCGACCGACCCGCGCCCGTACATCAAATCATCCATCATCTGCGCGGCTGACGGCTGCTCCGCCGCCGCCGCCGGGCCACAGCCGAACCAGAACGCGACGACAAACAGCGCGCACGCCCTTGAACCCATCATGGCCTTGTCCCGGATCAGATACCGAAGCTGATGCGGGTGCCGGTCGTCGTTGCCAGAACCTTGCCCGGCATCTGCCGCTGCGCTTCCTGGGTGAAATTCAACCCGCTGCAATGCATCGGAATGACGACGTCCGGGTTCAATTTCCCGATCTCGCTTACGACCTGCGTAAGGTAGTCCGCGGGCGCTGGCCCCAAATGAAAGCCGCCCATGATGGCATGTATCTTCTCAACGCCGGATACTTCCATCGCCTGCCTGACAGAATTCACGATACCGACGTGGCCGCAGGAACTGATGACGACGAGACCCTTGTCTTTCAAATTGAAGCACGTGGCGTGCTCATGGATGTGCTCATCGGGCACGATCTTGCCTTCCATTTCGGCGGGCAAGTAATGGCTCGCGTTGCATCCGGCGCCGTCCTTGAGCTTGAACTCAACCATGGTGTTCGGAAGCACCTTTTCGATACTGCTGCGCTTGATCCTGCCTGTCGTGAACGCCTGACCGCCGATGACGACGGGGGACTCGCACAGGACAAGCTTGACGTTCTGCCTGGCGATATCGCGGCGGTCGAGCATCCCGAAGTCGCTAAGCTCGCCTTGCCCGGCCCGGCCGTAGCGCTGGCAGAAATTGTCCTCGCCGCCTGCATACATCGTGAGGTCGGCAGGCAAATCCTTGCGGTGCTTGTCCAGAAATCCGAGCAGGCCGCCCCAGTGGTCGAAATGGCCATGGCTCATGATGAGCGTGTCGATCTTCGACGCGTCGACCTTCAACAAGTCCATGTTGCCGTTGATGACCTCGGGCGTCCAGCCATAGTCAAGCAGGAAGGTGCGTTTCTCATCGCCGCGCTGCGGCTCCAGCAGCAAGGATAGTCCCCATTCGCTGTGCAGCGGGCGCCGTGAATCCGCCGAGCGGCCGGGCTCCGTCTTCACGCCGTTTACTTCCTGCGGCCGGAAGAAGATATCGCTCGCGCTGTCGACCAGAACGCGGACGCTGAGCTTGTCGATCGTCGGCACGTCGATGGATCCCGCCTTGGCCATCTCGATGCAAGAGAACCCGCCGGCCGCGGCCGCCAGAGCGAAACCAGCAGACATCTTCAAAGCGTCTCTTCGATGGATATGGGACATGAAATTCTCCCGTCGGCTAAAGGCCTATTTTGAATACCGTCATCGGACGACATATTATTTTATTCCAGAATACAATGCCGATTGACCGTCGTGTCAACGACAGCGGCGCCCGAATGCGAGCCGCGTCGCAGCAAAATCCGGTGAAGGAGGGCCCTTTATTTGCGGCAACACGCTTCGGCGCTGTTCGCATCGAGCGCCCGGTCACATCAGATCACACTCCAAAGAGTTTAGCATAGCGGGCTTTTATCTCTTCGCTCTGCGCCTGCACCGCGGCGGGGTCGGCCTTGAGTAATTTCAAGGTGGACAGCGGCGTGTGGCCCGCCTTCTCCTTGATCAGCGCATGAAACGAACGATGGGCGAAACCGTCGACCAGCAATTGCTGGCCCTCGGCGCTGAAGAAGAAACTCTGGAACAGCCGCGCGGCGTTTGGATTGGGCGCGCCCTGGAATATCCCGGAGGGAACGATGATCAGCGGCGATCCTTCGGTCGGATACACCACCTCGACCGGCTTACCCTGGTCCTTGAGCAACACCAGATTGTAATCGTTGCCGTCGGCCATGATCGCGCGCTCGCCGAGCAGGATCTTCTTCGGCGGATCGGCTGCCGACTGCACTTGCATCACCTTCTGCTGCGCGAGCTTTTCGAGATAAGGCCAGCCGAGGTCGCGCGCGAGCACGAAGGTGGCGGTCATGATGGCACCGCTGTAGCCGGGATGACCCTTGACGATCCTGCCTTGCCACTTCGGATCGAGCAGGTCGGCGTAGCTCTTGGGCGCATCCTCCTGCTTGACCAGGCTGGTATTGTAGCCAATCACTTCGGTCCATGCGCAGGCCGTGGCGTGCATTCCGTCCGCGTCGATCTGATCGGCGGGAAAATGCCGCGCGACGTCATCGGGAACGTAAGGCGCGAGCCAGCCGTGCTTTTTCCAGTCGAGATAGTGCGCGGGATCGGTGCTGTTGGCGACGTCGACCGCATTGATGCCGCTGCCCTGCTCCTGCGCGATGCGCTGGAAAATCCGCTCCGCGCCCGAACGCTCGACGCGCACGGCAATGCCGGGGTATTTGGCTTCGAACGTCCTGCTCAGGCGTTCGGCGACGTTGAGCTCCAGCGCGGTGTAAAACGAGACCTTGCCTTCCTTGCTCGCGGCCTCCACCAACGCCGACGTGACCTCCGTCGTCGGCGGCGCGACGGCAACAAGCGGTTCGGCGAAAAGCGTCGCGGCGGCCGATGCCGCCGACACCTTGAGCACTTTGCGCCTCGACCATCTCCGGTCTTGCACTGCATCCTCCCCGTGGTTGCGCGGCCATTCCCTGGCCGCTGCGATCTTGGCGGAGGCACTGTAGCAGATATCGATGACCTTCTACCTGCGCCGACCCGCAGTTTTCGGACATGGCGGCACCGGGTGAGGAAGGACGGAATGGCTTCGCTTTGCGGCGCCTCACGCGCTCTTGGGCTGGCTCGGGTGGACGAAAGCGACCGGCGGTGCATCGAGGCTGCGGCGCACCATCCGCGCAAGCTGCGGCCTTCGGTACGGCTTCGACAGGAAAAAGACGTCTCGCATAATTCGACCGTCCCGAATGATCGTATGGTCCGTGTAGCCGGAGGTGAACAGGACCCTCAGCGAAGGCCGGCGCAGCCTCATCCTTTCGGCCAGCTGTTTGCCGTTCATTCTTCCCGGCATGACGACGTCGGTGAACAGAAGATCGAACTCTGCGCCTCCGTCGGCAATTGCAAGAGCTTCGGCCGCGTTCGAGGCCGCTATGGCCTTGTAGCCAAGGCTCTCGAGCTGGGCGATGACATAGGCCCGGACGCTGGCGTCGTCCTCGACGCACAGGATGGATTCGGTTCCGCCTGTCGATTGCAAATCGTCCGCCGACGGAATCTGCGAGGCTTCAAAGTCCGCCTTTTGCAGATAAATCCTGAAGGTCGTGCCGCGGCCTTCCTCGCTGTCGACTTCGATGTTTCCGCCGGACTGCTTGGCAAAGCCAAACACCATGCTCAGTCCAAGCCCGGTGCCTTGACCGGTTTCCTTGGTGGAAAAAAACGGATCAAAAATCTTGTCCCGGATGGCTTCCGGAATGCCGGTGCCTGTGTCGGTTACCTCGACGACGACGTAGTCGTCCACACGATCGGTGTCGCTGGCCGCTGCGTCGCGTCCGTCCAAGGTGATGTTGCTGGTCGCAAACGTCAACGTTCCGCCATCGGGCATGGCATCGCGGGCGTTGATGGCGAGATTGACCAGCGCAGAACTGAGTTGGCCGGGATCGACAAGGGCCGGCCATACGTCGGCGTCCAATGCGGTCCTGATCTCGATCTGCCTGCCCAGCGTTGGCGCCAATAGCCTGCCCACTTCGCTGACAAGCGCGTTCACGTCGATCTCTACGGGCTGCAAGGGCTGCTTTCTCGCGAATGCGAGCAGATTTGCGGTGAGCTCGGATCCCCGATCGGCCGCTTCGCTGATCAACGTCACAATCCGCGCGAGATGAGGTTGGTTCCGGACAGCCTCAGCCAGGATTTCAATCGTGCCCGTAATAACGGTAAGCATATTGTTGAAGTCATGGGCGATACCGCCCGTCAGCTGGCCCACCGACTCCATCTTCTGTGCCTGGATAAGCTGTTCCTCGGCCGCGCGCTTCTGGGTGATATCCCGAATGAAGGCATTTATGATGTGGCCTTCGCCGCGGCGCAGCTCCGTAAGGGACATCTCGGTGAAAATCTCGCTGCCGTCGCGGTGCAGCAACGGCGCTTCGAATCGCCAGCCCTTCGCGCCGATACCGACGTCATGCAGAAATTGCTTGACCCATTGGTTGTTCGAATCGCGCTGTAATTCCGGAACGATCAAATCTTCCGCCTTCGCACCAAGGGCTTCCGATCGGGTCCATCCGAGCATCGCTTCGGCGTGCGGGCTCCAGTCGAGGATGACGCCCGCCTCATCGGTCTGGACGAAGGCATCCAGTGCAGTGTTGATAATGGCCTGCGCCATTTGCTCGCTGTCGACCAGAGACTGGTGGGCTCGCTTGTGTTCGGTGATATTGCGAAGAACTGTCAGCGCCCCGCATATGGCGCCGGTTTCGTCTTTCAGCGGCCGTGCGTTCGCGACGACATATGCCGGAACGCAGGGAGCTTCCGACACCACGATGAATTCCTGATCGTCGACGCTTTCGCCGCCCAACGCCCGCGCCAGCGCCAAGCTCGAAGCCGGCATGGGCGTCACGCCGTCAGGGTAGAAATAGCTGAAGTTTCTTTTCATGCCGGCGCCGGGAACGATCTGAAGCAGTCGCTTGGCAGCCGCATTGGCGACGACGATTTGTCCGCGTTCGTCCGCTACCAGGACCGAGTCGCCGATACTTTCGATGGTATTTTCGAGCAGTGATTGCTTTGCCCTGATCTGTGTTGCCATCTCGGCGAAGGTCGCGGAAAGCGCGCTGATCTCCCGGCCGCCGTGCGACGGCATCGCCATCAATTCTCCCCGTGACAAACCTTCAGCGGCACGGGTTATTTGCACCAACGGTTTGGACAGCGACCTTGCAATGACGATCGCGAGGCAAACCGCCAGCAGAATAGCGAGCGCGCCGCCTATCAGCGCCGAACTGTTGACGGCCGCCATGCCAACCGTGAGGTTTGAATAGGTGGCGGCCACCAGGATGGTAAGTCCGGCCCCGCCCGCGAGCGGCACCCTCGCCCAACCGACACCGAACCGTACGCCGCTCCGATCCTGCCAGATTCCGCTATCGTTGACGGTTCCGCCCGCTATCGCCTCATCGAATCCCGGAAAATCGTGTTGAACGCGAACCGGCGCTCCGGTCTCAAACGCGAATTCGCGACTTCGATCTGGATGCAGCAGATAGTCACCGGTTGCGTTCGTCACAAAGACCTGATTCTCCCTGCCACCCTCGACACGAATCCGATCGAATTTCGGTCCCATGTCGAAATCGATCACGCTGATCCCCCAAGGTTGTCCGGAAGGGGTCAACAGAGGTACGCCGACATGCAGCAGCGAAACCGCAGGACCTTCGGTAGCGCCCTCTTTTTGCAGCTCGACGGGAGATACGAAAACGTCGGACTTTGACTGGCCGATTGTGCGCTTGAAATAGTCGCGTTCACCGCTCTGAATGAACTCGGCTTCGGGAACGATGCGGGGTGCGCCGTTCGGACCCCTGCGGTCGACGCGCAGCAGTTCGCGCCCACCATCGGCGACGCCGACAATGCGCAACTGCGAATAGCCCGGTTTCGCCGTCAGCGCTGCCAAAAGCCGGGCAGCGATGCTTTCTCGCAATGGCATATCAGACACTGGCTGGAACGGGTTTGTGGCCCGCGCCACACCCATTTGTATCACTCCGGTCGAGCCTTGAATGACCATGACGTCCTGGCGCGCAACGTTCAGCTCCGACTCCAGCTTGCTCGCGCACAACAATGCCTTGGTGGCAAGCCGATCAAGCGATCTCGGAACCGCGGCCTGGACAATGGAATGATATGTGATGAAACTGAGTACGCCCGTCGTCACCACGACCAGCGAGACCATCGCAAGCGCCAGCCGGGTCGACAGCTTGATGCCGCTGACCGCCTGTTTCGCCTTGTACTCGATATTTTGCGCTTGGCGGTCGAACAATAAAGACATTCCAATGCGAAGCTTCGCCTAACATTGAGTGTCCAGCTAAATTCAAACCGGCGCAATCAGCATAACCGATCCGCTCCATACAATTGCGGCGATTGTCCTCCCCGCGCACAAGAATCGTCTGCCAAAACATCCGCAGCACGCGGGCAGAGAGCTCAGGCTGAAAACAAGTGCTGCGTAGACGGCTGGAACAAAGGAGTGGCTATCGGTTCTCTGAAAGGTTGTGCTCAACCAGAGTAAAACCTACGGTTCCCGGTCCGTCCAAACTGCATCAAGAGCCTAGCGGTGCTTATATACCAATAATGCGTCGCCGAACGCTTGGAACAATGCGCGGTTGATCGGGTTGCGCTGCGGATCGTACTCCGCGTGCCATTGGACGCCGAGCGCAAAACCCGGTGCGTCAGCGATGCGGATCGCTTCGATGGTTCCATCTTCCGCCACGCCCTCGACGACGACCCGCTTGCCCGGTTCGAGGATGCCCTGTCCGTGAAGCGAATTAACGCGGATGGTCTCGCAACCGAGCAGCGTCGCGAAGGCGCCGCCGGGAACCAGACTGACGTCATGCCGGTCGGCGAAGATCACTTTGGGATCGGGGTGGATTTCGCCGTTCTCCAGCCTTGGCATCCGATGGTTCATGCGCCCGGGCAACTCCCGGATTTCCGGATGCAACGAGCCGCCAAAGGCGACGTTCATCTCCTGCAGGCCACGGCAGATACCGAACAGGGGTATGCCGCGGTCGACGCATGCTTCCGATAAAGCCAGCGCCAGATCGTCACGATGGAGATCGTAGGGTTCGTGCCGGGGGTCCGGCTCGGTGCGAAACCGTGTCGGGTGAACATTGGCGCGGGCGCCGGTCAGCACCACGCCGTCGACCGCATCCAGCAATGCGCCGATATCCGTAATGTCGGGGGACCCGGCAAACATCAACGGCAGCGCGCCCGACACTTCGGCCACCGCGCGAAGATTTCGCTCTCCAACCAGCTGCGTCGCGAATCGATTTTCGATGCGATAGGCGTTCCCGATCACACCAACCACCGGCCTCCTCATCGCCTGTTATCCAATCTCACATCGCAAATCTCGGACGGATCATGCCTCGCGGCCGACGCTGGATCAACATGTTGCCCGCCCCAGGCGCGCGCCTGCATAGGTCGAATGCAGAAGCAGAGATGACCTATCAAGCGGGAGACGCCGCCAGTTTGGCGTCGAGATACGCGGCAAGGACGGTTTTCAGTTCTTCGAGCAGCTTGCCGCGCTCTCCCGGCTTGCTCCGATCGAGGTTGGCGATCATGGCGCCTGTGATATCCGACCACGCGGCAAGCATCCGGCTGCGGTCGTCTTTCGGCAGCCGTGGAAACGCTTCGGCAAAGACGCGATCGAGGTGACGGGTCAGCGTGCGGCGAAGGTCCCGCGCCAGGCCATCGAATCGCGCGTGCGACTGGCTGCCGGAGAACACGCACACGAAAGCCGACGCCTCGGCCTGAATGCCGGCTATTCCATCGACAAGCTTCGCGATGAAAGCCCGGCGGTCTTGCATGGCGCTCGCCGCGTCCAGTTGCTCGCCCGCAAGGCGAAGAATCCGGTCCTGAAACTGCTCGACCAGCGCTGCGACGATATCGTCCTTGCCCTGGAAGAACTGATAGATCGAGCCTACCGGAACATCGGCGCGTTCCGCGATCAGATTGGTTGAGAGGCCGTCGTAACCGACTTCGCCCAGCAGCGCCCCGGCGGCCTTGAGAATGTTTTCCACGCGCGCCCGGCTGCGCGCCTGGGTGGGCGGTTTGCGCGGTCCGATCCGCTTGTCAGTCGCTGGCTTGGCCATCACACCTCCGTGTGCCCCGTTGACAATATGAATACAGGCTCACATTGTCCACAACGTGAATATATACTCATATTCATGTTGCCGGGGCGCTATTCGGAGGGTCTTGCGATGGGTTTTCTCAACCGGCTTGGACTGCGGCGACCTGGCCCTCCCCGGTGTTTCGCCGAGGGTCGCTTCCAGATCGCCGGCGTCACCGTCATCAACCCGATGCACGGCCGGCGCGCCGGCGCGACTCTTGATATATCCAGCGGCGCAATTGCGGGAATTTCCGACACGGCCGCCGTGCCGCCGTCCGAGTTTGCCGGATGTTTCGCGCTGCCCGGACTTGTCGACATGCATGTCCATTTGCCGCCCGACAACGCCCTGAAGCTCACCCAGGGGGCGGCGCTTCTCTACCTCCTGCACGGCGTGACCAGCATTCGCGAAGCCGGCGACCTGGATGGAACGGCCGTCGCCGCGGCGCGAAGATTAAGCAGCGGGGCAGCGCATCCGGTGCCGCGGGTGTTCTCCTGCGGTCCCTTTGTCGGCGCCGGCAAGGCAACTTTCAAGAACACGATCCTGCTGGAGGACGCGAGCCCGGCGGCGGCCGATGCCGCCGCACGCCGGGTTAAGGCTGACGGCGCGAGCTTCATGAAATTCTACGAGGGTTTGACCGAACCGATGATCCGGTCACTGGAGCAGGCATGTGCCAAGCACGGCCTCAAGATGATGGGTCACGTCCCCGCCGGCATCACTTACGAGGACGCGCGCATTTCCGAGGTGCAGCATTTCTTCGGCGTGCCCGAGCCACGGACGCTGGAACGCGACACGCTCGTCAACCGCTCGTGCGACTGGCACGCGGTCGACGAACGGCGGATGGACAGGATCGTCGATGCAACGCTGAAGCACGGCATTGCCAATACGCCGACCATCGTCACCAACCAAAAGATGCTCTGTTATCGGGACTTTGAGGCAGCGCGCCGCCAATCCGGCATGTCGAAGGTTCCGCCGTTCTATCTCGACGTGATCTGGCATCCCGAGCATGGCCGATTCAACAACCGGCTGCCGCGCGACTATCTGGAGCGGCAGGTGGTTCCGGCGATCGCAAAAAAGCAGCGGCTGACGAGAAAACTTTTCGATGCCGGCGCGCAACTGTATCTCGGAACCGATGTCGCACAACCCTTCGTCATCCCCGGCGCCAGCCTGCTTGAGGAAATGGCGCTGTTTGTCGAGGCCGGGATCGGCGTCGAACAGGTCTGGAAGCTCGCGACATCAGACGCGGGCGACCGGCTCGGCCTGCGCGGCCTTGGCCGCGTCGAAACCGATGCTCCGGCCGACATCTTATTGTTTCGGCGCGATCCGACCGAGGCGATCTCCAACATTTCGAGCCTGGAGGCCGTGGTCGCGGCGGGCAAGCTATATCGCGTTGCCGATCTCGATCGCGCCCTCCAATCGAGCGAGGCGTATTTCACCTCGCCGCTGATCAAGCCGCTCGCGCGGCGCGGCGCCGAGCGCGCGCTGGCGCGCGCATTCGGCCGCACTCAGGGGTAATTTCACGGTCATTGCTTTCGCGTGAAGACCTCCTTTGGATCGATCGCATCGCCGGTCTGCAATCCCGCCGCCTGAAGTGCCCTCGCCGCCGGATTGTCCGCAGCATTCCACCACGGCAATTTCGCCTCGATCCCGCGTGTCACCGGCTCGCCGAGCGGACCGCCGAAGTCGAGCGGCCACAAACCGTTCGGCACCACCTCCACCGAAATCGAGCCGACATGAAAACCTTTCCCCAACCCCGCCTCCACTTCATCCGGCAGCACCTCGCGCGCGGTCCCGGGATCGGTCAGATCCGTGAACGTGACGAGAACCGGCACCAGCGCGCCTTTCACAGGCACCGCACCGGTCATCCGGCTCATCTCGTTGAATGACGCCTTGCGGCCGGCCGCGTTGTAGGCGCGCAACGCTACATAGTTCACGCCGTCAAGATCGACCGATTTGTTGTCGATGTGTGCGAGCAACGCGAGGAGGTTTTTCCCGCCGCCGAGGTCGACCAATATGGCATCGCCCCTGGTGAGGGTGTGCCCGCCACGGCTGTAGCTTCTGTCGGGATGAACCGCCATGACCCCGGAGGCCGACTTGATCCCTTCGGGCGTTTCCACCTCAACCGTCAGACGGTATTTATGACCGGGCCGGTTGATGCGAATCTGGTCGCCGATCACAAGCGCCGCCAATAAAGCAAGCGGCCCGACCCATTTGAAATTCATGCTTGCAGCCTCTCGCCGCGATCCCATTCGTTGATCGCTTCGCACAACCAACATGCCAGCGTCAAACCGGCGCGCCTTCTCCGCTTGATCCCGGGCGCATTTGACGAAAGAGTGCTTGCAGAGAATTAACCTGACAAGGAATCAATGTGACCATCTCGGCTGACCATCGCCATGCGACCCGCAACGATCTGGCATGGGCGATATCGGTTGGCGGCATCGGCGTCGTCGCATTTGCCGCTTTGTTGGTTTTCGCCTGGTATTTCGCCGCGACGCTGTTTCTGATCTTTGCCGGAATGCTGCTCGGTGTCGCGCTCAACGCCATGACCAATATGCTCGGCCGCCTGGTCAGACTGCCGCATTCGCTGCGGCTGACGATTGTCTGCCTGGTGCTCGCCGGCCTGCTGTCTGGCGTGGTCTTTCTCGGTGGCGCCACCATCGTGCAACAAGCCACGGCGCTGAGCGGCACGATCAAGTCGCAACTGGTCGGCGTGAAAGCGTTCCTCGAGAGAAACGGGGTCGATACCAGCTATTTCGAGCTCGGCAATCCGGCCGCGACCCCTGCGGACTCATCGACACCGGCAACATCAGCTGCGCCGGCGACACATAATCTTCCCAGCGCCGGCGCGATCGCTTCAGGCGGGGGCGCGATCGTGAGCCAGACCCTGAAATTGCTTCTGGGTACGGTGAGCGCCGTTGGAAATTTCTTTATTGTGCTGTTTCTCGGCCTAACGTTCGCAGCGCAGCCGAGCGTCTACCGAAAGGGGCTGTTGTTCATGGCGCCAGTTCGGCACCGCGCACGCGCGACCGCAATCGTCGACCGCATCGGCGAAACGTTGGAGCGGTGGCTGATTGCGCAGATCATCACCATGTTCGCGGTTTTCGTCGTGACCTGGATCGGCCTCGCTATCATCGGCGTCCAGAGTTCCTTCATTCTGGGCATCCAGGCCGGACTGCTCGCCTTCATTCCGACGGTCGGCGCGCTGCTGGGCGGATTGATCGTGGTGCTCGCGAGCCTCGCATCCGGTTGGGTGGCCGCAGCCAGCGCGTTCGTGCTGTTCCTCGGCGTTCACGCGATGGAAAGCTACATTCTCACGCCGATCATCCAGCGTCACGCGCTCGACATTCCCCCAGCAACGCTGTTCGCGTTCCAGATCCTGCTCGGCGTCGTGTTCGGCATCTGGGGTTTGGCGCTGGCGTTACCGTTGATGGCGGTCGTGAAAGTCATGATCGATCATTTCAAGGCTGATGAAGCGCCCGAGGCGGTGGCAGCCTGAGGCCGCCCGTCATCGGTCAATCAGCCGGCCGAGGTCAGCACCGTCTCGGTGTGTTCGACTTCCGGTGGCGAGGCAAAATACTGCCCGACCAGCCCGCGCCACGCCGTGAAATCCTCCGAACCCCTGAAATCGACGGTGTGATTTTCCAGCGTGTCCCATTTTGCCATCAGCCGGTAGCGTGACGGCTTCTCGATCGACTTGTGCAGCTCAAAACCCTTGCCGCCCTTGGCGCGCAGGAACAGCGGGCGAGCCTTGGCGACCGCGGCCTCAAAGTCTTTCTCGGTGCCGGGCTTGACGTCGATTTGTGCGATTTCGGTGATCATTTGGGTTCTCGGCCTCCCGTTGAGAATTCACATGCCTAGCCCAGCCGGCCGCCTTATTGAAGTCACGGAACGTTTAACAGCGGCGCCTGGCGGTGCCCTGCATCCCCACTTCCCGAGGCGCCTCAGCGCAAGAGAAACAACGTGCCTGCCACCATCAGCGCGCAGCCGACGAACATGACGATCGGCCAAGGGCTTCGCCGCCGATCATAGCGGCCTTGCGCGCGCCGTTCCATGATCAGCGCGGTCTCATATTCGTCCGACGTCGAGAACATGCAGGCAAACTCGCCGCGCGCCGATGCGGCTGCGGCTTCAAGCGAGGTCAGCGCCGCGTGACGGCTTTGGCTGCGGGGCCTGTGCATGGCCCCGATGATATGGACCGAATGGTAAACGATAGGTTACCGCCATCGCTCCACCGCTTTATGCGGGACGGGGGACACCCGGCTGCCGTTGCGCGTGACCCGGGAGGCCCGCCGTTTTTCGCCGCCATTTTTCCAGCGACAACGGCAGCTCTTCTGCTGCCTCGACGCGGTTGCGGCCATTCCGCTTGGCCTGATAAAGCGCGCTGTCGGCGGCCGCCAGCAGCACCTCGAGCTCGGTGCCGGCCGGGCCGCCTGCCACACCGATGCTGACCGATGTGTCGACCGGTCCCTCCTCGGACACGATTCCGGAAGCCGCGAACGTCTCGCGCACGCGCTCGGCGGCGATCACACCTTCCTCCAGCGGACAGGGCAGCAACGCGGCGAACTCCTCGCCACCGATTCGTCCCGAGAGGTCGGTGATCCGCAGCGTGTTGATCACCACCGTGGCAAACAGTTTCAGGATCTCGTCGCCCGCCGGGTGGCCGAAGCGGTCGTTGATCGACTTGAAATGGTCAAGGTCGAAGATCATCACCGTCACCGGACGGCCGGCGTTGGCTTCGCGCTCGATCACCCGCGACGTCGCCTCCGCAAAGCCGCGGCGATTGAACAGGCCGGTCAGCGGATCCATCGACGCCGCCGTCTTGTGCGCGGTCACCGTGCGCTCCGACACCAGCATGAAGATCACGAAAACCGTGCCGACTGCATAGAGCACAAGCTCGATCGCGAACACGGTCACCCAGACGCTGCTCGCGAACGCTTTGTCATGCGGGTGCAGCAGGCCGCCAAGCAGGATCGGCAGCATCAGCACGAAACCGTGCAGCACCGGCACTGCGATCGCCGGCCAGCGCTTCTGCAGTGTCTTGCGGCGCTCGGACGACAATTCGGCAGCCGTCAGCGCCGCATATATCGCAACGATGCCGGCGCCGATCGTCAGGCGTAACGCCGACGCTTCCGGCTGCAGCGTCATGACAGCAGCGACCCAAGCCACGGCCCCGAGCAGGAGTCCCGGAAGATTGGGCTCGCGGCCGTGGAACACGCGCGCTGCATTCCAGACCATGCCGCAGGCCACGAAACCGAGCGCATTCAGCGCCAGCGACAGCATCGCGCCAAGCATGGAACCGGCGAGTGTCCAGAGCGCGATCGACACGGCGCCGAGCAGATAGGCGGTTCCCCACCAGTTCAATGCCGGGATCTTCTCCTGTTTGCCGAAAAACAGCAGCATGGCTCCCAGCATCGCCGCGACCATCGTGGCAACGAAATAAAGCGTCGTGGTATCGAGCGACATGGACCACCGAATATCCGGCGCGCTTGAAAAAGGGGACCACGCGCGCCTTGGTCTTTTTAGATCTACGTCGGCCGCGTTTGAAATCCCTTTGTTCGCACGCGCAAGTTTTCCGGAAAAACTGCTTCAACTCTTCGGCAAATGATCGACAAAAGGGCGCCCGAAGGCGCCCCTTGAAGTTTCATCTCTGCTGGATTCGCAGCTGATATTATCGGTGCGGTTACCGCTTCGAGAACTGGAACGACTTGCGCGCCTTGGCGCGGCCGTACTTCTTGCGCTCGACCACGCGCGAGTCGCGGGTGAGAAAGCCGCCCTTTTTCAGAACGCCGCGCAGATCCGGTTCGAAATAGGTCAGCGCCTTCGAGATGCCGTGACGCACCGCGCCGGCCTGGCCCGACAGACCGCCACCGGCCACGGTGCAGATCACGTCGTACTGCCCCGCGCGGGCCGCCGCGACCAACGGCTGCTGGATCATCATCCGCAGCACCGGCCGTGCAAAGTAGACTTCGACCTCACGGGTATTGACGGTGACCTTGCCGGCGCCCGGCTTGATCCAGACGCGCGCCACCGCGTCTTTGCGCTTGCCGGTTGCGTAGGCGCGGCCGAGCTTGTCGACCTTCTTGACGTATTTCGGCGCTTCCGGCGTGGCCGGCTTCAGCTGCGACAACTGATCGAGCGACTGCATGGTGTCGGACATCTTATGCGGCCCTCATGTTCTTGCGATTCATCGAAGCGATGTCCACCGTCTCGGGTTGCTGGGCCTCGTGCGGATGCTCGGGCCCGGGGTAAACGCGCAAGTTGCCGAGTTGCACCCGGCCAAGCGGTCCGCGCGGAATCATGCGCTCGATGGCCTTCTCGACCACGCGCTCGGGGAAACGGCCCTCGAGGATCGACTTCGCCGTGCGTTCCTTGATGCCGCCGATGAAGCCGGTGTGATTGTAATAGACCTTGTTGTCGCGCTTGCGCCCGGTGAGCACCACGTGAGCCGCGTTGATGATGATGACGTGGTCACCGCAATCGACATGGGGCGTATAGATCGGGAGGTGTTTGCCGCGAAGGCGCATCGCGACCAGTGAGGCGAGCCGTCCGACCACCAGACCTTTGGCGTCGATCAGCACCCACTTCTTCGTCACCTCGGCAGGCTTTGCCGAAAACGTTTTCATGTGAGGAAATCCGTGAAAGGGGAACATCGGACGCGTGCGCGCCGAACTGCGCGGTTTCTAGATAGGTCCGCCGCGCCCGTCAATGCCCAGCTGATATAATTATATCAATAAAATCATAGGCTTATAAATATGGTTCTATATTACCGTCTAAAAGGCTAAGCGTTTGGAATGGAATAGGTCGCTGTTACATGGGCGATCGGATCGATCGAGGCCCCCGACAGCAACGTAACCTCGCCAACGGCAAGCCGCTTGCCCAGTTTCAAAAGCTTTGCTGTCGCCAGGATATCCTGCCCAGGCGCTCCCTTGCGCAGAAAATTGATATTGAGATTGGTCGTGACCGCAAGGCTGACCGGGCCAATCGCCGACAGCAGCACCACGTACATCGCGCAATCCGCCAGCGCCATCAGCGTTGCTCCCGAGACGGTTCCGCCGGGACGAAGCATGCTTTCACGGAAGCGCTGCGTTACCTGACAGGTCCGACCGTCGGCATGCACGATCGCAAGATCGTCATAGTCAAACATGTGCGGAAGCTCGGTGCGCAGGAAAGCACCGAGTTCTGCCGCCGTCATTCGTGCCGCTGTCATCACTGAAACATGACGGCCGAAGCGCTAGCGAATTCTCGCAAAATCGCCGTGCCGGCCGAGCCCCTCGCTGAAACGCCCTGCCCCCGCCACGCCGTCTGCGATCAACGCCTCGCGCCCGTTGTACCATTCCTGAATCAACGCCTCGCGGACAGTAAGGCCATGGCTCTTGATAGCCGACCGTCGGTCGGCACGGACGCAGACCTGCGGAAAGCGCGCAATCTCCTGTGCGAGGGCCTCTGCCTTCGCGCGTGCGCCGCCCTTCGGGGTCAGGTATTCGCACAAGCCGATGGACATGCACTCCTCGGCAGGCACTTTGCGTCCGGTCAGGATAATCTCGAGCGCGCGGCCCTGCCCCACAATGCGTGGCAACCGCACCGTACCTCCATCGATCAGCGGCACGCCCCATCGACGGCAATAAACGCCGAAATAAGACTCTTCGGCCATCACCCGAAAATCGCACCACAATCCCAGTTCCATGCCGCCGGCGACCGCTGGACCTTCGATCGCCGCGATCACCGGCTTGTCCAATTCCAGACGAGACGGTCCCAGCGGGCCCCGTGGAATTTCGCCGCCATTGCCGCGCGGCCGGGCCGTCGAAATATCAAGCTCGCCCAGCGGATAGGCGGCATTGAGCGTGCTGACATATTTGAGGTCCCATCCGGAGCAGAACGCGCCGCCTGCGCCATAGAATACCGCAACCGCAGCTTCCCTGTCGGCATCGAACTCCAGGAAGGCCGCGGTCAGGGCGTCCGCGCTTTGGGGATCCATGGCGTTACGGGCTTCCGGCCGGTCGTGGATGATGGTCCAAACCGAGCCGTCCTTCTCGATCCTCACTGTCATTGGAGCCTCCCGTTGCCGGCCATTAATTCTAACAATGTTAAAAATTCTAACAGTGTTAAATAAACCGTCAAGTGTGCTAATAAAGCGACCGATGGCAAAAGAACAGAGAATCGGCCGGCAGAAGGCGGTGAGCGAGTTGAAGCGCGGCTTGATCATGGACGCCGCGCGGCAGGTGTTCGAGGCTGAAGGGCTGGAGGGCGCTTCATTGCGGGCGATCGCGACGGCCGCCGGTTATACGCCTGCAGCGCTCTACTTTCACTTCGAATCCAAGGAAGCCATATACGCCGAGGTTCTTCGACAATCGCTGGCCGATCTGAGAGAGGCCGTCGCTCGTGCCATCACCCGCGCCAAAACACCAGCGGACCGGCTCCGGGCAGCTGCCATGGCATTCTTTCGGTACTATGCAGACAATCCCAGAGACCTCGATCTCGGCTTCTATCTTTTTCGCGGCGGCATGAAGCCGCACGGTCTCGGCAAGGAACGCGATGAAATCCTCAATACGGCCCTTGAATTGGCCATGCATCCGATCGGCGATGCTGCCCAAACCCTCGGCGCCCGCCGCGAGGAGGCAAGATTGCTAATGGCGGACGTCTTCGCGCATGCGGCGGGCCTGCTGCTTCTGGCCCATACCGGTCGCATCCGCATGTTTGGTGCCTCGGCGCCGATCCTCATGGAGCGATTTGTGGACAGCGCGACCTTGGCTCTGGCCGAAAAGAAAAAGAGATCAAAAAGAGATAATGGATCATAGCAGCCCCGCGGGGCTGTTCACGATAGGATAGAACGGACTTGCAACCGTATTCGGCGCCCTCCATTTTAGTGAATGCGTGAACTGTTCCGACTCGCGCCATATGACCATATGTACAATACCCGTATGACCGCTCGGCGATTTGGAAATTCGATGACCGCTCAAGCCGCACGCGCCCCCACGCCGCAACCGCCAATTCTCCTGCGCGAGACCCTCGGCAGCGTCGGTGTGCTCACGCTCAATCGGCCCGAAGCCCGCAACAGCCTGTCGGAAGGGCTGATCGCGCAACTGCACGCGGCTCTCAAGGACATTCACGACGATACGAGCGTGCGTGCGGTGGTGATCGCGGCCAACGGTCCGGCCTTCTCGTCCGGCCACGACATGAAGGAACTCACCGCCCGCCGCACCGATGCCGATCGCGGCCGCGCTTATTTCGCCGGGATCATGACCGCCTGCAGTGCCATGATGCAGGCCATCGTTCACTTGCCAAAGCCGGTGGTGGCAGCGGTCCAGGGCATCGCCACCGCGGCGGGATGCCAGTTGGTGGCAAGCTGCGATCTTGCGGTAGCATCGGAGGCCGCGGCCTTCGCTACCCCCGGCGTCGATATCGGATTGTTCTGCTCGACGCCGATGGTGGCGCTGTCGCGCAATGTGCCGCGCAAGCAGGCGATGGAAATGCTGCTCACCGGCGAGCCGATTTCGGCGGCGCGGGCGCGCGATATCGGCCTGATCAACCGCGTGGTCGCAGCCGGCACCGAGCGGGATGCGGCGATCGCGCTGGCGCAACAGGTCGCGCTGAAATCCGCCCATACGATCAAACTCGGCAAGGCCGCATTCTACCGGCAGGCCGAGATGAGCCTTGCGGACGCCTATCGCTATGCGGCAGAGGTGATGACCGAGAACATGATGGCCCGCGACGCCGAGGAAGGCATCGGCGCCTTCATCGAGAAGCGCGAGCCGAAATGGCAGGATAGGTAATAGTCTCATTACAAGGAAGCGACGAGCGCT
>Ga0209839_10000067_pt1 | contig 42112 bp, 37 predicted proteins | sample OrgsoiDNA2013050_FD_185800 | JGI IMG/M metagenome (GOLD analysis project Ga0209839, IMG submission 185800) | Permafrost soil microbial communities from the Arctic, to analyse light accelerated degradation of dissolved organic matter (DOM) -... | ecosystem: Environmental > Terrestrial > Soil >... | reverse complement strand
TTCAATGCCCTTGCGGTGTTCCGGTGTTCCATATCCTTTATTATTAAACCAGCCGTAGTGGGGATATTCATAATGTAAACGACGCATGTATTCGTCGCGGTAGGTTTTTGCGAGAATACTGGCTGCCGCAATAGAAGCATAAATGCCATCGCCTTTGATCACGCATTGATGCGGAATCTTTCTGTACTTATAAAACATATGCCCGTCAATCAGCAGGAATTCAGGTTGTTTTTTTAATTTTTTTATAGCCAGATGCATGGCTTTGAAAGAGGCTTTCAGAATATTGATCTCATCAATTTCTTCATTACTTACCTGTTCCACCGCATAGTCCAGCGCATACGTTTCAATAAACGCCCTGAGTTCAATTCTGATTTCCGGAACAACCTGTTTGGAGTCGTTGAGCAGGGGATGATGAAAGTCCCTGGGTAAAACGACTGCGGCGGCGAATACCGGTCCTGCAAAACATCCCCGCCCGGCTTCATCACAGCCTGCTTCACGTAAATGAGAATGATGATATGCTTTGAGCACCAAGAATTATTTCATCAAAAATAAACCAATGGTTGATTTTCCAACAGGTCGGAAGGAAATAGTTATCTACACCGGGCGTGGATGAATTATTTTTGTTACATGGCTATTTGGAAAACCAGGTCCGCGAACCGGGCAGTTGCTTATTGGGTCCTGGCCGGCACCGGCATGTTATTTATACAGGTCCTGCTGGGCGGCATTACCCGTTTAACCGGATCCGGACTGTCTATCACAGAATGGAACGTAATAACAGGCGCCATTCCGCCCATCAACCTTACGCAATGGAACGCTGAATTTGACAAGTATAAACAAACTCAGCAGTTTCATCTCCTGAATGCAGATTTTACCTTGTCGGATTTCAAATTTATTTTTTTCTGGGAATGGTTTCACAGGCTTTGGGCACGTCTGGTTGGTGTTGTCTTCATTGTTGGATTTGTTGTTCTTCTATTTAAAAGGAAACTAAAAAGCGAAATTATTACGCCCCTGCTCATCTTATTTTTTCTTGGCCTGCTGCAGGCTGCAGTCGGATGGATCATGGTGGCCAGCGGTTTAACAGGAGACGCTCTTTATGTTCAACCGACAAAACTCGCCCTGCATTTTATTTTTGCGATCGGGCTCATCTCTTACGCCTTTTGGTTTTCTCTTAAACTTTTATTCCCGGTTACCCGTGTCCGGAATGCTCGTGGCATCAGGACCTTTTCCATCGTGCTGCTGGTTTTGGTTTTTTTCCAGTTGTTATACGGCGCCCTGATGGCCGGTAATAAGGCGGCTGCCGTAGCGCCGACATGGCCCCTGATTAATGGGGATTGGATCCCGGGTCATCTTTTCAGGGAATCGCCGGTAATGGTCAATTTTATAGGCAATGCGATAACCATTCATTTCATTCACAGGAACCTGGCCTATCTTATCCTGCTGGGAATAAGCATCTGGACGCTCCGGCTGTTCAAGTCCGGTATCATCCGGAATCAGCGTACCCGTTTGCTATTACCACTAGGTCTCGTGCTTTTTCAGATCCTGCTGGGTATACTGGCCCTGCTGACGGCCCCTGGCATCGTAGCTAATCATTGGGTACTGTTCGACTGGCTGGCGCTATTGCATCAGTTGAATGGCATGTTGCTGCTTTTTAGCCTGATTTATGCGATCTACGTGTTAAGGCCTTCTAAGAAGTAATTTTAACCGGGTCTTTCCGTTAGGTTAGGGGTACTGAATGATGACTGCCCTTTTTCAATTAACTTTCTTTAAGATCCTGCCGGAATGTTGCAATACCTGAGATCAATTTATTATTCATTTCCCATTCAACTGATATTGCTGTATCTGAAAAAATATCAGTTGCTGCTCGTGTTCTGGGTAATTCTTTTTTCTACGATTCACGGCGGATTCATGCATTCATTTGGTGCCGATGCCCTATTCCTCGCTCCCGAATACCTCGACCATGTAAACGCATTGAGCGGCGCCATTGTGGGTGCGGCGGCTGGTGCCTTTATCATGTGCTGGAACGTGACCACTTTTATTCTGTACAGTCGTCATTTTCGTTTTCTGGCGACCACCACCAGGCCCTTTCTGAAATACTGCACCAATAATTTTATTCTTCCTGGCGGTCTATTGATTTATTATTTCTTTAAAGCCATAGCATTTGACAGCACCAAGGAACTGATGACAAACAGCGAAATTGCCTGGCTGATCGCGGGATTCCTGACTGGATTTTTTTTGGTGATCGGTCTTTCGCTCCTGTATTTTTTTGAGGCCGACCGTACCATCAAAAGGCAGATGACCCCGCTGATCGCAAATCCTAAACTTTTCAAGTCGCAATTCAAATCAAAGGATGTTCAGCTGGGCAGTAGCCGTCTGATCCGGGTCAACTGGTATATGAACGGACCCTTTTCAGTCAAACAGGTACGGGATGTGTCGCATTACAGCAAGGAATTTATTGAAAGGATTTTCAGCCGTCATCATTTTGCTGCCATCCTTTCTATCTGTATTGCCTTTCTGTTTCTGGTTCTTGTTGGTTTTTTTATGGATAAACCGGCTTTCCAATTACCCGCAGCTGCCAGCATATTCCTTTTTTTTTCCATCTTGCTGGCCGTTTCAGGAGCTTTTTCCTATTTCATGGAAAGCTGGAGTATTCCTTTTCTCGTCCTGCTTTTTTTCATTCTGAATATTTTATACCGGTATGAAGTCATTGATCCAACCAATAAAGCGTATGGATTGAATTATACCAACCGGACTGAAAGGCCTGCCTACGACCGGAACCATTTGCTGGAAATGTGTTCACCCGATAAAGTGGAGGCAGACAAAGTGCAGATGCTGCGGATTCTTGAGAACTGGAAGAAAAAACAAAAAGAAGAAAAACCCCTGTTGCTCATCATTAATACCAGCGGGGGCGGAAGCCGGAGCGCGGCATTTACTATGAATATATTACAGAAACTCGATCGGCAGAATGGAGGGCACCTGATGGATAAAACTTTTTTGATCACGGGCGCTTCCGGGGGCATGTTCGGTGCGGCATATTTCCGTGAATTGAGTCGCATAAGGGACTACAAGGATTCAACTGTTAAACCGGATGATCACAAGTATACAGACGCCATTTCCGGGGATCTGCTCAACCCTCTTTTTTCTTCTTTTGTGGCGCGCGACCTTTTTTCACCGGCACAAAAATTCAGCGTGGGCAACTACGAATATATCAAGGACCGCGGATATGCTTTTGAACAAAAACTCAATGAGAACACGGCTGGTGTGCTCGACAGGCAACTGCGCGACCTTGCGCCCGAGGAAGCCAGCGCGAAAATTCCGGTTATGTTATTCAGTTCGGTTATCACGCGCGATAGCCGCACCATGCTGATCAGTACCCAGCCAATTAGCTTTTTAATGCGTCCTGTTTTCGACAGCACCCGCATCAAAACCATCGATCCGGACGCCGTAGATTTCGGCAGTTTTTTTTACAAACAGGATCCGATGAACATGCGCATGTTAACAGCTCTCCGGATGAACGCGACATTTCCGTATGTTTTGCCCAATGTGTGGTTGCCGTCAGAACCGGTTATTGACGTTATGGATGCGGGATTCAGGGATAACTTTGGGGAACAGGTGGGCATCCGCTTCGTACATGTTTTCCGGGATTGGATTGTGAAGAATACCAGTGGGGTACTGCTCATTCAGATCCGTGACCGGAAAACCGGGGGATGGGAAAATCCTTTTGAATCGACAGACATCACAGAAATTATTACCAAGCCGCTTTTATTACTTCAATACAACTGGTATAAAATGCAGGAGTACAATCAAAATGATCTCCTGAGTGTGATGGAAGGGTACATGGGCAATAATTTTTATAAAATGACCTTCCAGTATGAGCCCAAATCCGTTAATGAAGGAGCGACCCTGAATTTCCACCTGAGCCGGCAGGAAAAACTGGAGCTGGCCAATGCGGTAAACAGTTCCCTCAATCAGCAAATCTTTAAAAGCGTTAATGATCTTTTGAATCCCTGAAAAAGCCTAAAGCCTAAAGCCTAAAGCGTAAAGCCTAAAACCATTCTAAGCCTAAAGCCTAAAACTATTTTTTGGATTCAAGCCTATTATTAATTTCTTCTCTCAATAAACACAATCCCCAAAAACGTTTTGGACTTTACGTTTTAAGGTTAAAACGGTTTTAGGCTTTACGCTTTCGGCTTTCGGCTTAGAATGGCTTGATCAACTTAAAGCAATTGGGAATGATGCGGATTTTAAATTCGGGACTCGTTTCAACCGGCTCCCCGTCAATATGCAACGGAGCCTGCCCGGGATTGCGGATGCTGATCTTATCCGTTTGCAGATAAATGATATTTTTTTTGTCGCCATAATCCATCGCATGCCGGGGACGATTATTCCCGGTTACCTGGAGAAGAACGGAAAACGGCAGACTAATCTTGTTCATTTTTTTTACGATCACGATATCCAGTAAACCATCTGCCATATCGGCTTTGGGAGCGATGGTGAAATTATTGCCAAACTGGTTGCTGTTGGCAATACTGATGAAGTATGCATCCGTTATCAAAATTCGGTCTTTCAGTTTTATCTCGAAGGGATAAGGTTTGGACTTAAAAAACTGGATGGTTGAAATCCGGATATAAGTCTGCAGACCCCTGGTTTTTTGTTTTGCAAATTCGTGGGCCACCAGGGCATCAAAGCCGATGCCGCAGAGCATACAGGAAAATTTTTCGTTGATATGAAAGGCGTCTGTGGGATAAGCCCTGCCTTTAAAAATAACGTCGAGTGCGCGGCCGGGTTGTTTGGGAATTTTTGCCGCATAAGCGAGACCATTACCCGAACCCATGGGAACGATACCGATATTCACGTGCAAGCCCCGTAGTGCGTTTACTACGGCGTTCACCGTACCGTCTCCTCCGCAAATCACGACATCAGTGATGGCGTCTCTTTTAATAATCATCTGCAGATTGTCATAACTACCGTCTGCTTTGGAAGGAAGGATTTCAAAATCGATTCCTTCTGCCCGGGTTTTACGGATGATCAAATCGATTAGCGAATCCTTTTTATGGGTTCCGGAAACGGGATTGATCAAGTAAATAATTTTACGGGACATGAACGCAAGTTCTGCTAAAAGCCCTGTTTCTGAAAAGAAATCAGTATTCTTTCTTTACCCATTGCTTTTAGTTTCCGAACTTGGAGTCCCCAACTGATATATAAAATTTCACCAATGACTGTTGCAGCAAAACAACGATTCCTGGCCCTGGATGTTTTCAGAGGCATGACGATCTGTTTTATGATCATCGTGAATACTTCCGGAAGTAAGTTCACCTATTCTCCGCTTGAACATGCACACTGGCACGGGTTCACGCCAACCGATCTGGTATTTCCTTCCTTTCTTTTCGCCGTTGGAAATGCCATGAGTTTTGTAATGAATAAATGGAATACGTTGAGCCAGACAGAAGTCCTGGGGAAAATCTTCAAGCGTACACTCATTATTTTTCTCTGTGGGTTCTTCCTGTACTGGTTTCCGTTTTTCCATGCCGATAATGCGCATAACATATTGTTTTCTCCTGTTTCCTATACGCGCATATTCGGGGTTCTGCAAAGAATTGCCCTGGCCTACTGTATTGCTTCCCTGCTGCTGTATTATTTCAAGCCGGGAACAGTTCTCAGTATTTCTATTTCGATCCTGCTGTTATATTGGGCGCTGATGCTGATGGGAGGCGATGCGCGTGATCCGCTGGCCATGACGGGTAACCTGGGTTATAAGATTGACATGTGGCTGTTGGGAAACAATCATATGTATCATGGCGAAGGCGTGGCTTTTGAACCGGAGGGATTGCTCTCCACACTACCTTCGATAGTGAATGTTACGTTTGGATATTTTATCGGGAAGTTTATTCAGGAAAAGGGTAAGAGCTTTGAAGGACTAACCAAACTCCTGCTGATTGGTTTCTCCCTGATTGTAATTGGTTATTTCTGGGATCTCTCATTTCCTATTAACAAAAAATTATGGACCAGTTCATTTGTGGTCTATACGGTTGGTATTGATTGCGTGATCATAGCTGCGATCATCTATGTGGTGGATTTCCTGGGCAGGACCAACTGGACCAAATTTTTTACGGTTTTTGGAAAAAATCCGCTCTTTATATACCTCTTATCTGAAGTAGGCGCCACCGTATTATATATGATACAACCCGAGCCCGGCGTCAGCTTGTACACCTGGATGTACCAACACATTTACCGGCACGCCGGACTTTATTTCGGTTCATTTCTTTTCGCCGTTTCCTGGATGTTATTCTGCTGGATTATTGGGTATTATCTGGACAAAAGGAAGATTTACGTCAGGGTTTGAGGACAAGTTTGCCAATGTGCCAGTTTGCCGCTATGCCAACATTATGAACGAGACTTTAGTCTGAGTAACTTTCAGATAAGTAAAAAATTTACAATTGGCACATCGGCATATTGGCACATTGGCACATTTACGGGGAACTCCTTCATAATACCGGTAAAAATGCCTACCTTTGCGCGTCCAAAAACAGGGAAGCGGGCGGCCCAAAGCAAAGAATATTATGGATATCAGGAACATTGCAATCATTGCACACGTAGATCACGGAAAAACCACGCTGGTAGATAAGATATTACACGCCACCAAGGTTTTCCGGGACAACCAGGAAACCGGTGAGCTGATCATGGATAGCAATGATCTTGAAAAAGAAAGGGGCATCACCATTTTCAGTAAGAATGCAGCCGTTGTATACAACGGTGTAAAAATAAATGTCATCGATACCCCGGGTCACGCCGACTTCGGTGGTGAGGTAGAACGGGTACTCAAAATGGCTGATGGTGTATTATTGCTCGTGGACGCATTTGAGGGTCCCATGCCCCAGACCCGTTTCGTTTTGCAAAAGGCACTGCATCTGGACCTCCGTCCCATCGTTATCATCAATAAGGTGGACAAACCCAATTGCCGACCGGAAGAAGTGCACGAAGCCATTTTCGAATTATTTTTCAATCTCGATGCAACTGAGGCCCAGCTTGACTTTCCAACCTTCTACGGGTCGGGTAAAAATGGCTGGTTCAACGACTCACTCACACCCACAACCGATATCATTCCTTTGCTGGATGGTATTCTTAAATACGTACCTGCCCCGGTTAAAAATGAAGGACCACTGCAAATGCAGATCACTTCCCTGGATTATTCTTCTTTTCTGGGAAGAATTGCAGTAGGTAAAGTGGCCCGCGGATCTATTAAGGAAGGTCAGAATATTGTATTGATGCAAGCTGACGGAACGATCAAAAAATCGAAGGTGAAAGAACTCTATGTTTTTGAATCTTTGGGTAAAAAGAAAGCCTCTGAAGTGCTTTGTGGCGATATATGTGCGGTTGTCGGACTGGATGATTTTAATATCGGGGATACGATTTGTGATCTGGACAATCCGGAAGCGTTACCGGTTATCAGTGTGGATGAACCTACGATGAGTATGATGTTTTCCATTAACAATTCTCCTTTCTTTGGAAAGGATGGAAAGTATGTAACGTCCCGTCATTTGCGCGACAGGCTCATGCGGGAAACCGAAAAAAACCTTGCCCTGCGCGTGGAAGATACCGGAAGCGCTGATAGTTTTCTTGTATTTGGTCGCGGAATTCTCCATCTGGGGATCCTGATTGAAACCATGAGAAGAGAAGGATATGAAATGACGGTAGGTCAACCCCAGGTTATCGTAAAGGAGATCAATGGAAAGAAATCTGAGCCTTTTGAAGTACTCGTGGTGGACGTGCCGGATGAATACAGTGGCAGAGTGATCGACATGGTGACCAGGCGCAAAGGCGAATTGCATGTTATGGAAACCAAAGGGGATATGCAACACCTGGAATTTGAAATTCCTTCCCGTGGCCTGATCGGCCTGCGGTCAAGCATGCTTACCAATACCGCCGGAGAAGCCGTAATGGCGCATCGATTCCTGGAATATAAACCCTGGAAAGGTCCCATCCCCGGCAGAAGCAATGGGGTGCTGATTGCAAAAAATCAGGCCGCCACCACTGGATATTCGATCGACAAATTGCAGGATCGCGGTTCATTTTTTGTGGATCCGGGAGAAGAAGTTTATGTGGGCCAGATTATAGCGGAACATATCAAACCGGGAGACCTGATTGTAAATGCAACAGAAGGCAAGCAGTTGACAAATATGCGCGCCAGCGGAAGCGACGATTCTGTCCGCATTATCCCTAAGATCCAGATGACCCTGGAAGAATGTATGGAGTATATCCAGCAGGACGAATGTATCGAGGTGACGCCAAAAAATATCCGGCTCCGCAAGACCATCCTGGATGAAGACACGAGGAAGAAATATCAGAAGATGCTGAAGACAGAGGAAGTGAGTTGAAAGCCTAAAGCCCAAAGCTCAAAGCCTAAAACTAATTCAGAACGGGTTCATCTATATTGTAACAAGTTAAGAGCGTCAAACAACGCTCTTTTTTTATTTATATCCTGGCAGTACTGCCAACGGCTTAGTTTTAGGCTTTGAGCTTTGGGCTTTAGGCCTTCAAAATGGTTTTCGGCGTTACGCGTTAGGCTTTATTTGTATTTTTGCAGCAAATCAGGGTTTATGAAAAGAAAACTTGGTTTTTTGATATTGGCGCTTGTCCTATTCCTCGGCTTGTGCTCAGTGAAAAGTTATGCTCAATGTTCCATTTGTACACGTACGGTTCAGCAGATGGGAGAGAGGCCCGGAAAAGCATTTAATGCCGGCATCATATACCTGGCATTCACGCCCCTTGCCATTGGAGGAATACTGGGTTACCGGTGGTATAAACAGAACCGGTAATCATACCATCCGCATATCATGCATGATCTAAACGTTTTGATCCGGGAATCCAGATCTGTATTAATTGATTCTCCCGTTTTTTCCATCTTTATTCCTACCTGGAATAATTTACCCTATCTCGAACTATGCATCGACAGCATTCGCCGGCATTCCAGTCTCTCACACCAGATCATCATTCATATCAATGAAGGAATTGACGGAACCCTCGAGTGGGTTCAGTCGCAGGGAGACCTGAGTTATATTCATTCTGAAAAAAATATCGGCGTTTGTTATGCCCTGAATCAGTGCCGCACCCTGGCCACAGCCGATTATTATTTGTATTTAAATGATGATATGTATGTCTGTCCAGGCTGGGATCATCAGCTTCTTTCCGAAATTAAAACGATCGGCCATAGTGAATTCTTCTTATCTGCAACAGCCATCGAACCCGTGCAGTCTGGGAATGACTGTGTGATCGTTCAGGATTTTGGAACAGATCCGGCTTCCTTTCAGGAAGATGCGTTGTTACAACAATTTCGCAATCGGGATAAAAAAGACTGGCAGGGAGGCACCTGGCCGCCCAATGTCGTTCATAAAAAAATCTGGGACCTTGTGGGGGGATATAGCATTGAATTTTCACCCGGACTTTATTCCGATCCCGATTTTTCAATGAAACTCTGGAAGGCCGGCCTGCGACTATTCAAAGGCGTTAGTGCCAGCCGGGTCTATCATTTTGGCGGCAAATCTACTGAGCGCATAGTAAAAAATACGGGATATTATACTTTCATTTCCAAATGGGGAATGAGTGCACGGACCTTTACAAAAAAATACCTGAGAAGTGGCGAGCCTTTTGACGGCTCGCTGTCAGCGCCTGTTCTGTCATCAAATCTGAAAGTAAAAAACTGGTTTAAGCGAATCCAGGCTTCCCTCAAATCCGGAGCATGAAATATATTTTGCTATTATCAGCGAGGAGGGTGTTGGTGTAAATATTTTTTTGTCCTGTTTGATTATTTTGGGACGAAAGATAAACCATCAATGATTGAATTGTATTTCATAAATCGTTGGCCAAAGTTTGCCAGTGACAAAGATTTTATTTGCTATAGCATCGTAAGCAATACCATTCGTTTCTTCCGCAAAAGGATATTTGATTTTTACTTCTGCTTTAAGCGGAGTTAAATCCAACCTGCCAACTACTTTGCCGCTGGATGTATCAATTTTAAGAATATAATCCGTTTGCCATTGATTGGCGTAAATGAAGCCATTGATTTGTTCCAGTTCATTTATATTCTGTACGGGACCATTGTTGTCAGTTACCCCGAGCCTCTTTACGATCTTAGATGTCAAAGGCTCACGATAATATATGATGCTACTACCATTACTCATCAGGAGGCAGGAACCATTTGTGGTTAATCCCCAGCCATCGCCATCATATTTAAATGAATCCAGCTTTTCATACGTTTTTGCATCGTACACAAATCCTATATGCGTGGTATTCGTAATTTGATAAACTTTTCCATTCAAAAAAGCAATTCCTTCTCCGAAATATTTATTCTTATCAATCTCAACTTTTTTATCTATCCGGCCACTTGAAAGATTGACGATGCCAAACAAAGAACGCGAACTCGGATAATAATTCGTATGACCGGTACTTTCATATAACATACCATGATATACAAGCAACCCCTCGGTATAAGCTGATGTGTCATGAGGGAAAGTAGTAACCACTTTATAAACGATATTGGCTGGAGTATTGTCCTCTGGTTTAGCCATTTCTGGTTCCCCTGTATTCGAATGATTATTGCATGCAACGAATAAAACCAGCCAATAAAAGCTGGTGATCCCGACAGAACGGTTTCGAATCTGGCAATAAATAAACAAAACGAGTTTCCTGATCATACGGTACGAAATATCGGGCTATGAAAACGATTCTGCAAAACGATAGATATTGAAATCAGGGTTCCGGATGGCTTTTTCGAGGGAAATTCCCAGATCATGTTTATTTACATCGCGCATGCGATGAACTGAAATCAATTGCCAGGCTTTTTGCTCAAGCAATTCCAGGGCCCTGGACGGGAACGGATGTTGAATGTTTTTTTGTATGGCCTCATATAGATCGGCAATTCCTTTTTCTTCCGTAGCAACGGTTTGTATAAAAGATATCTCTTCCATTGATTTTGCCGTCTGGTAATGAATGGAGGATTTTAAAGATGAGAAAAATTCTTCCGCGCCTGGTCTGTCAGATTTATTTACTACGAATATATCAGCAATCTCCAGGATGCCTGATTTCATGGTTTGAATATCATCCCCTGATTCCGGCACGAGTACAAGAACGACCTGGTCAGCCAATCTGGCAATATCCACTTCCGTTTGCCCCACCCCCACGGTTTCGATGAGGATATAGTCGAACCCCGCCGCAGAAAGCAGATCCGTGATTTGAAAAATCCGTGGATTCAGTCCGCCGGTGGATCCGCGACTGGCCAGCGAGCGGATAAAGACCCGGGGGTTATTATACCAGCGGTTCATCCGGATCCTGTCGCCCAGCAACGCGCCCGAATGAAAAGAAGAGGAGGGGTCCACGCACAGAATGGCAAGTTTTTTCCCATCACCGGTTAACTGTTTGATCAATGCGTCTGCCAGGGTGCTTTTCCCGGCACCCGGAGGGCCGGTAATTCCGATTACCGGGACATTTTTATGTTGTATGCTTTTTAACAAATTATCCGCACCCGGTCCGGAATTTTCAACCAGGGAAATGGCGCGGGCGACTATATGAAAATCGCCGTGGCTTAAACTATCCGCTGTTATATGTGGCGTATGGTCACGGGGATCTGGCATGGGATCAAAAATAAGTTAAAAGAAAGGAAGCATGACCCGGCCGGATCAAAAGAAATTTTCAGATTAAGCAGTTTCAGCGATTAATTTTGTCGGCTGATTTATGGTTGATCCACTAATAATAGAAACATGACGAATTTCATTCCCATATTCCCGTTAAATGTCGTTCTCTATCCGGGAGAAATACTCAACCTTCATATTTTTGAACCACGGTACAAGGAACTGGTAAAAGAATGTTTCAGTGGTAGTAAACCATTTGGAATTCCTGCTGTGATCAATGGCCATGTTGCCGAATTCGGAACCCTGGTTTCAATTATAGAGATTGTAAAGGAGTACGACAATGGGGAGATGGATATTATAACCAACGGAACTATTGTATTCCGGATCCTGGAGATCATTAAAAAAATTCCTGAAAAACTCTACAGCGGGGCTATTGTGAGTTATCCGGAAAATACGGAAGCTTATCCAAGGAAGGACCTGATGCAGGTAGTGATCAAGGCGATTCGCGAGCTTCACCGGATTCTGAACATCAGTAAGGATTTCCATAAAACGGATGAAGAATTAAATGCCTATGACCTGGCCCATCATGCGGGGCTATCGCTGGAAGAAGAATATGAACTGCTCGGATTATTCCGTGAAGAGCAACGACAGGAATATTTAAAAAGACACCTGGGAAAGGTATTGCCTGTCGTCGTGGAAATGGAAGTTTTAAAGGAAAGGATTATGTTGAATGGTCATTTTAAAAATTTATCTTCCTTCCGATTTGAATAACGACGCTTAAACAACCGAACAGGGCCAACATGTCCACTACATTGTGTTTAGATTTGGGGAATACCCGGTTGAAATGGGCTGTCTTTTCCGATGGGGAAATCCGGCATGCAGGTATTTTAAAGGATGACGGAGTAGATGATCTGCGCCGATGCCTGGACAACTATAAACCGGATAAAAGCATTCTTTCTTCCGTGGTCGATCATCCACTGGCTATGGAAGAATTATTGAAAGGCCAGACACGCTTTCATAAACTGGATCATCATTCATTAGTTCCCGTGACGACACCCGTCGGAAGACCCGATACGATCGGAGCGGACAGGCTGGCCCTGGTCGTAGCGGCCGCTCATTATTTCCCGGAAAAGAATAACCTGGTGATCGGCCTGGGTTCTGCCGTAACTTACAATTATATCAACCGGTTTCATCAATTTATCGGGGGAAGTATATCACCGGGTATGGAAATGCGGTTCAAATCGCTTGAAGTGTTTACGGCCAAACTTCCTTTGGTGAAACCGCACTGGAATTTCCCCCTGTTGGGTTATGATACGAAGACCAATATCCAATCGGGCGTCATATTTGGCCTGGCCAAGGAAATTGACGGAGTCGTAGAAGCCTATGAAGCACGATATGAAAACCTTCACGTGCTGATGACGGGTGGCGACGCACATTATTTTAAGCCGTTTCTTACAAAACAGATTACGGAGGATCCGGACCTGATATTCAAGGGGCTATACGTAATCAGCGAATATAATTTTTCAATTTGAAATCTCTCCGGTCATACAGGGCAAGTACATTTGGTTTTTTGTTGTGCGGTTTATTTTCTGCCTGTGAAAATAATATGAAGACCCTGCCCAACTTCCGCCAGAAGCAGGTCAGTGTGGATGAAGGAAGGAATATCACCGCATATATGAGCGAAAGCGCTAAAGTAAAAGCCAAACTAACGTCTCCGTATATGCGCAGAAGCGAAACGGATTCAGTCTATACGGAATTTCCGAATACGCTGCATGTTGATTTCTATAATGATTCCCTGCAGATACAAAGTGTTATGAATGCCCATTATGGGAAATGGCACGAACAGCAGGGAAAAGTTTACCTGCGGGACAGTGTAGTGGTTATGAATATTCTCAAAGGAGATACCCTGTACTGCAAGGAGCTCTGGTGGGATCAGAAAGCCGAAAAATTTTATACGGATAAACCAGTACAGATCCATAAAGCCGGGGGAACCATTCTATATGGAACAGGGCTCGAAGCGCCACAGGATTTCAGCGGATACACGATTTACCAGATCACGGGACCTTTTGCATTCCCCGAGAATGGAATGCCCAAGAACTAGAAAGTAAGTATGGGAGTATGGGAGTATGGGAGTATGGAAGTATGGGAACCAGTAATAAAATAAATAAAAAGCCCCGGAATGATCCGGGGCTGAATGTGTTTGTACTAACCTAACCGTTACCAAGTTGGTCATCAATAGGGTACAAATCTTAACACTTCGTAGGATTTGGTCTTCTCGTGGAATTTGGATTTTAACTGTCCGTGATCGGGCCCTGCTAAATGGTTTTGGTTGGTTTCATAGTTAGCTTTTCGAAGGATTGGATATTGAACCACCTAACCGGACGTCTATCACTATGACGATGTAAACATACAAATAGGATATGCTGACGCAAGCGGGATTGCGCTCGATCTCCTATTTTCAGATAATACTGCAGATTTTAGTAAAACTACGTGTTAAGCCGAAGCCCCAGGCGTAAAGCCCAAAACTATCTGGTGACTAATAGGGAGTTACCACATGTGCATTATGGTTATCTACGCGCTGAAAAACAAAACTTAATGGATATAAGTGATAACACTTATACTTTTCTGACATCAGGAAACTCCGGATTTTGGGACTTAAGATATAAATCTAAGCCCCGGATAAGAATATTTGTATCCGGTATTTAGCTAAAAAAGGTTTTAGGCTTATGCCTTATGTTTATGCTTAAGAAGGCCTTAAGCCTTCGGCTTTTAGCTTTAAGCTTTCTTCCGGCCTCATCTGCGGAAACAGGAGCACATCCTGGATGGAAGACTGATTGGTAAGCAGCATGGCCAGGCGGTCAATACCGATACCGATACCTGCGGTGGGGGGCATGCCGTATTCGAGGGCTCTTAGAAAATCATTATCTATAAACATGGCTTCCTCATCCCCCCGTTCCATGAGTTTGGTCTGCTCCTCAAATCGTTCCCGTTGATCCAGGGGGTCGTTCAACTCGGAATAAGCATTCGCAATTTCCTTACCATTGATGATGAGTTCAAAACGTTCTACCAATCCGTTTTTAGACCGGTGTTTTTTTGTCAGCGGACTCATTTCCACCGGATAATCAATGATAAAAGTTGGTTGAATATAGCGGCCTTCACCGGCGGCTCCGAATAATTCATCAATAAGTTTTCCTCTGCCCATTCTGTCTTCTGCAGCTATATGTAATTTCCTGCACAAGGCCCTCAGTCCTTCTTCATCCATGTCCGACACATCCGTACCCGTAGCTTCACGGATCGCGTCATAGATACTTATCCTTTTATATGGCGCTTTGAAATCAATTTTATTATCTCCGGACTGCACAACGGTATTTCCATTCACCGCAAGGGCCGTTGCTTCCAGCATGGATTCCGTCGTCTCCATCATCCAGAAATAATCCTTAAAGGCGACATAAAATTCGAGAATGGTAAATTCCGGATTATGCGTCCGGTCCATACCTTCATTTCGGAAATTGCGGCTGAATTCGTATACCCAGTCAAATCCACCCACGATCAGTCGTTTCAGATATAATTCATTGGCGATGCGCAGGTAGAAAGGAATATCCAGGGCATTGTGGTGCGTAATGAAGGGCCTCGCTGCGGCTCCTCCCGGAATGGTTTGCAGAACAGGCGTATCAACTTCCAGCGCCCCTGCCTTATTCAGGAATTCACGCATGCTGTTGATCATTTTTGTCCTTTTGATGAAGACTTCTTTCACCTGTGGATTTACGATGAGGTCCGCATACCGCTGCCGGTACCGGAACTCCGGGTCCGTAACGGCATCAAAGGTTTCCCCTTCTTTTTCCTTAATAATGGGTATGGGTCGGAGGGCCTTGGATAAAATGGTCAATTCCTTTACGTGAACGGAGATTTCACCCGTTTTTGTGATAAAAACATATCCTTTCACCCCGATGATATCTCCGAGATCCACCAGGTGCTTCCAGACCTTATCATAGGCGCTTTTATCCTCTCCGGGTGCGATATCATCCCGTTTGATATATAGTTGAATACGGCCGCTGCTATCCTGAATTACAGCGAAAGAGGCTTTTCCCATGTCCCGGATACTCATTAGGCGGCCCGCCAGGCAGACGGATTCAAAATCGGCCTTTTTTTCTTCAGTATAATTCGATTTTATATATGCAGCATACGCATTTACCGGGTAAGTCGCGGCCGGATAGGCGTTTATGCCCAATTCACCCAGTGATTTCAACTTTTCGCGGCGGATGATTTCCTGTTCTGACAAGGGGGAATGAGACATGGAGTTTTCGTTTCGAAATTCCCGCAAATGTACATTTTAAGCTTAAAGCCTAAAGCTCAAAGCGTAAAACTAATTTGTGGCAGAGCAGCGGCCAACCGCTAACTGTCAAGGGGGTGGTTTTTAACCTGTTTTGACCTATTTTCGCTGTTCAAATCGTGTGAAAATGAAGTTTGAAAAGATTCACAACAAGGGGCAGGCGCAGCTTTTCCGTAACAATTATATGGAAATGCTCACAAAAACCCATCCGTTGGTAATTTGGGGGATGTACCTGCCGGTGATGATCTACTTTATTTATCTCAGTCATTTTCAGTTAGAACTTAACTACACCAGCATATTTTTCACATTTGCAGCGGGTGGTTTTTTCTGGACCTTCTTTGAATACCTGATGCATCGCTTTGCCTTTCACGCCATCGCGGACAGTGAAAGGGCACAAAAATTTATTTATGTTCTACATGGGAACCACCATCATTTTCCCCGGGACAAGGAGCGTCTTTTTATGCCACCGGTCCCCAGTATCATCATTTCCTCAACTATTTTTGGGATCATGTATCTGGCCATCCGGGAATATGCCTTTGTATTTTTCTCAGGATTTATTTTAGGCTATCTCCTCTATGGAAGCATTCATTATGCCATCCACGCCTGGAATCCGCCATTCAAGTGGATGAAATCTTTATGGAGAAATCATCATTTGCACCATTACAAGGATGATCACAAAGGCTTTGGTGTCAGCACGACATTCTGGGACCGCGTTTTCGGCACCATGTTCGACCTGAAAAAAGAAAAGGAAGACAAGGAAAAAGTCCGGGAATTGATGTATTAATATTTACCGTTCCTGCTGCGGCGGAAGATCAAGAAACGGTTCGGGAATCGATGTATTAATATTTACCCATCACGCCGAGCCCGAATAAAGCAAAATCAAATTTTACCGGATCGGTTTTGTCCATCGCCCGTAAGGCATAAGTTAGTTCCATGGCTGTTTGCCAGTCCGTCTGTTTCCTGCTGATCATCCCAAAACCCCGGGCGACGCGGGCGACATGGAGGTCGACCGGACAAATCAAATCCGCCGGTGAGATCGTTTTCCAGATCCCAAAATCCACTCCGCACCTGTCCCGGCGCACCATCCAGCGCAGATACATATTCAGACGTTTACAGGAAGAATTTTTTTCCGGACTCGCGACATGTTTTTGTGTCCTTCGTGGTGCATCTTTGAGCGAAAAAAATCTTGTATAAAAAGCGGTCAGTGAAGTTTTCACATATTCATTCTCTCCGGATTCGTTTGAAGAAGAGATAAGAGCCCTGGGTTTTCCCTTATGCGGAACATTCGGTTGAAAAGCCGTTTCAACCCTTTCTTCATGGTGAAGTATATCAGGCAGGAACGCAGTTTCCAAAGAGGCCGATTGCTGATAATGAGATTTTAAAAAATGGATGAAATATAAAAGATCCGTAGCATTAAATGTCCGGTGTCTGAAATCCAGTAAACGTTTTAAATCGGCGGGCTGATGATTTGTGATGAAATCATGAGGCGCATCATCCATTCCTTTCATGAGCTCATTGGATTTCTGAATGATGGTCGTCCGGTTGCCCCAGGAAAAAATGGCTGCAAAAAGTCCCGCAATCTCTATGTCCTGTTTAGTACTGAAACGATGGGGTACCGAAACGGGATCCGTTGCGATAAAAGAAGCATGATTATATTCAAGCACTTTCTTTTCGAGAAAATCACGGAGTTCTTTTTTATTCCTGAATGTTTTCATATCAACCAATCGCCTGATCCAGATCCGCAATAAGATCACCGGCGTCTTCGATGCCTACACTCAGGCGGATAAGAGAATCGTTGAGTCCGTTTTTCATTCTTTCTTCCCTGGGTATGGACGCGTGGGTCATCGTAGCGGGCTGGCTGATCAGGGATTCCACACCACCCAGACTCTCTGCCAGGGAAAATAAACGGGTGGAAGACAATACTCTTTTTGTTTCCCCGGCAGAATTATTTTTCAATTCAAAACTGATCATGCCGCCATACCCGCGCATTTGTTTGCTGGCAACTGCATATCCCGGATGATCCTCAAATCCGCACCAGTACACTTTATCTACTTTGGAATTTTTGCGCATCCAGTGCGCAATTTTCTCTCCGTTTTCACAATGCCTTTGCATCCGGAGCTCCAGCGTTTTTATTCCCCGCAGGACCAGGAAGCAGTCCTGTGGTCCGGGAACGGCTCCGCAGGATTTCTGAATAAAATATAATTGTTCGCGCAGCCCGGGATCGTTCAACATTAAACATCCATGTATCACGTCACTGTGACCGCCCAGGTATTTGGTCGCCGAATGAATAACAATATCGGCGCCCAGGTCCAGCGGATTTTGGAGATAGGGGGATGCAAATGTGTTGTCGACGCATAGCAGTATATTTTTTTCTTTGGCGATGGACGCGACGGCTGCCAGGTCCACAATGTTCATGAGCGGATTGGTGGGTGTTTCCGTCCAGATCATTTTTGTTTTTTCATTTAGAAGGCTGCGGATATTTTTGGGATCCTGCATATTCACATAATGAAAATGGATGCCCGTTTTTTCAAAAATTTTGGAGAAGAGCCGGAAGGTCCCGCCATACATATCGTTTGCAGCGATGACTTCATCACCCGGCAAAAGCAGGCGGATCACCGCATCAGATGCCGCCACGCCGCTGCTGAATGAAAGCGCAAAACGTGCGTTTTCTATGGAAGCCAGCGCGGTTTCCAGCGCTTTTCTTGTCGGATTTTGAGAACGGGCGTATTCATACCCTTTATTGTCGCCCGGGGCGGCCTGAACAAAAGTGGACGTCTGATAGATGGGTGGCATGATCGAACCCGTACTCGGGTCGGGGTCCATTCCTGCATGAATCACACGGGTTGCAAATTTCATTTTATTTTTTTTATTCTGCGGCAGATATTACCAGTTTATAGGCAAGTGGACTTCCTTATTATCCCATGCTACCATCAGGTCGGTTTTCTTTTTATCGGTTCCTTCAAAACAAATCGTAAACACATCGATGACATCGGGCCTGGTAACCACTTTGACGTCTGTTCGAAGAACGTCTTTTTTCGTGTCATATCCGAATGCGCCCCAGGTATCGGTTTCTTTGTTCAGGACAATGGTCCATTTTTCTGTTGAAGGGACTGCATATAGTGTATATCTTCCTTTGACCAGTTTTTTACCATCAATTTTCACATCTCTGAAAAATTCTATTTCCGTGGCTTCATTGGCGCCAGCCCGCCAGACCATATCATAAGGTACCAGGTCCCCGAAAATGTTACGTTTATTTTTCTGAGGACGGCCATATATCACGCGCGCGATCAGCGGATCGTCCGCCTTATGCTGAATTTTTAAAATGGGATAATTCACCGGGTAATAACACATATCCATCGGAGATATATCCAGGGGAGGAAGGGTCGACTGCGCCAGGCAACTACCTGAAGCGAACAGTAGAAGAAAAATCAGCAACAATGATCTGCTCTTATTCATAGAATGCAAAATTAAGGGCTGAAGGTTTATCAGCTTCCGCGAAGGTAGAGTAGTTCGTGGTAGGCAAATGTTTTTACATGGGGAAAGAAAAGTTCATATGCCATTTTTAACTCCTCATAATGACTGAGAAAGGCTTCGAATACGGGTTCAGGGTCGTCAATATACTTTGCGCGCCTGCAAAGACCCCGGAAACTATTATGCATTCCCTGGGTTGAACGGTAATGTAAAAGCCAGTCTTGTGTTCGCATGTAGAAAAAAAATTGCCGGAATCTTTCAGGAAACAAATCATCGAAAGTTTCCAGTTGCAAATAAGTATGCCGGGTAAAAACGGCGAGTGCGTCTTCTTCAAATTCATAGGGATCATTGGCAAGAAAATGATCATAAATGATATCCACGAAACTTCCTGCATATAAACCCGCGGATGCTTTCAGGAATTGTTTGGCCTGACGCGTGGCGGGATGCGTGTCGGTATATTCGTCAATTTTCCGGTGAAGGGTAATACCCATTTGTACCCGGTCAGGATAATCGAATTTTTTTTTGCCTTTCACAAAATCACTGATCATGTTTCCCGCCAGGATATCAGGGTCACCAAACGATAAATAGGCGTGGGCCAGGTAGTTCATTTCATTAAAAATACATTTTTTTAAGACTTAAAGCCCAAAGTCTAAAGCCCAAAACTCATGCGCAAAAGACGGGATATTCAATAGAGTATTAAAAGATTATTAAATTCTATTCGTCAACATACAAACTGACGCTTCCATACTTCTTCCCTCGGTTTTAGGCTTTAAGCTTTAGGCTTTAAGCTTCAAAAGAATTAAATTTGCCCTCCACATAATAAAATCATGAATAAAGGGCCGGTCTCCCAGTATATCGCTCATCATTACAGGCATTTTAACGCAGCGGCGCTCATAGATGCCGCAAAGGGGTATGAAACCCATTTAACAGAAGGCGGGAAAATGATGGTCACCCTGGCAGGCGCCATGAGTACGGCGGAGCTGGGCGTTTCCCTGGCTGAAATGATACGCCAGGATAAAGTGCATATCATTTCCTGCACAGGCGCGAACCTGGAAGAAGATATCATGAACCTGGTGGCCCATTCACATTATAAAAGAGTGCCCAACTACCGGGACCTTACGCCGCAACAGGAATGGGAACTGCTGGAGCAGGGCCTGAACAGAGTAACGGACACCTGTATTCCCGAAGAAGAAGCATTCCGCAAAATTCAGAAACATATCGTTCACTTATGGAAGGATGCTGACGCGAAGGGCGAACGATATTTTCCGCATGAATACATGTATAAATTATTGCTGAGCAAAGTGATGCAGGACGGTTATGAAATAGAAGTGAAGGATAGCTGGATGATTGCTGCCGCAGAAAAAAACCTGCCCATCGTGGTGGGTGGGTGGGAAGACAGCACCATGGGAAATATTTTTGCTTCCTATATCGTCAAGGGTGAATTAAAGGCAAGCACCATGAAGAGTGGCATAGAATATATGGTTTGGCTATCTGACTGGTACCGGAAAAATTCGGGCGGGAAAGGCATTGGGTTTTTTCAGATCGGAGGCGGGATCGCGGGCGATTTCCCTATATGCGTGGTACCGATGATGTACCAGGACCTGGAATGGCACGACGTTCCTTTCTGGAGTTATTTCTGTCAGATCTCCGATTCAACAACGTCCTACGGTTCTTATTCCGGTGCCGTACCAAACGAAAAAATAACCTGGGGCAAACTGGATATTCATACGCCCAAGTATATTGTGGAAAGTGATGCGACGATTGTTGTGCCATTGATCTTTGCCTGGATTCTGGGATGGTGATTTTGGTGTATGGTTTATGGTATATGGTGTACGGTAGATATTTAAATGGTTTCTAAATAAAAGACCATAAACCATATACCATAAACCATTCACCATGTGCCATACACCATAAACCGAATACCGGAAAACTAGTAGTATGAAAAAATTGGGCAATTATGTTACAGGCCGATGGATCGAAGGCGAAGGGGATCTTCAAATACTTTCAGATGCCGTTACCGGCGTTCCTTTATACCAGGCCGGGTCCAAAGGATTGGATTTTCAGAAGATCCTCAGCTATGGCCGGGAATCTGGAAATCCGGCATTGCGGAAAATGAGTTTTCATGAACGGGGCAATATGCTAAAGGCCCTGGCTTTTCATCTCAAAAATCATCTGGAAAAATTTTATGAAATAAGTTATCAGACCGGAGCCACACGAGCCGACTCCTGGATCGACCTGGAAGGCGGAATCGGTAATCTTTTTTCCTATGCTTCCCTTCGCAGGAAATTTCCTGACCAGCCTTTTTGTTTGGATGGGGATCCCATAAACCTAAGTAAAAACAACAGCTTCATGGCCCAGCATATCCTGGTTCCGAAAGAAGGAGTGGTTGTACATATCAATGCCTATAATTTCCCCGTATGGGGCATGCTTGAAAAAATTGCCGTTAATCTGCTGGCCGGTATGCCCGCTATTGTCAAACCAGCTACCTGCACCAGTTTCTTAACAGAAGCCGTCGTCAGGGAGATCCATACATCCGGCATCCTTCCCCCGGGTGCATTACAATTGATTTGCGGAAGTACGGGAAATCTGCTGGATCTGCTCACAGCCCAGGATGTGGTTACTTTTACGGGATCGGCCGGCACCGGTCTGAAGTTAAAATCGAATCCACATATACTAAGAGAAAATGTTTCTTTCACCATGGAGGCGGATTCCCTGAATTGTATCGTACTGGGTGAAGACGTGGAACCGGGAATGCCCGAATGGGAAATATTTGTAAAAGAAATTCGCAAGGAAATGACCGTAAAGGCCGGACAAAAATGCACGGCCATCCGGCGGATTTTCGTTCCCGAAAACAAGATTGATGAAATGCGAAGATCCATATCTGCATCGCTGGCCCAGACATTGATCGGGAATCCGCTAAACGAAAAAGTCCGGATGGGATCTCTGGCAGGTCAGGATCAGCGAAAGGAAGTAAGGCAACAGGTGCAAAAACTACTCGCTTCTTCCCATATCATCTATGGCTCACTCGATAGCGTGGAACTCATAGATGCCGATAATCTGAAAGGGGCGTTTATGAGTCCGCTCCTCTTGCTGAATGAAAAACCATTTACAAGTGAAGGCGTCCATGATATTGAAGCATTCGGGCCGGTCAGTACCCTGATGCCATACAAGAATCTGGAAGAAGCTATCCGGCTTTCAAAAAAGGGAAGGGGGTCGCTATGCAGTTCGATTGTCACTTCAAATGATCTGATTGCGAAAGAGTATATAATAGGAGCCTCAACTCATCATGGAAGAATGCTGGTGTTGAATCGTTTTAATGCCAAAGAAAGTACCGGACATGGATCCCCGCTTCCCATGCTTGTTCACGGTGGCCCGGGCCGGGCGGGCGGGGGTGAAGAAATGGGCGGCGCACGGGGTGTAAAACACTATATGCAAAGAGCCGCGATCCAGGGCTCGCCCGATACGATCATGGCCATCACGTCTGTTTACCAGGCACACGCAACGCAAAAGATTGAAGAAAAACATCCGTTCAGAAAATATTTTGAAGAATTGCAGATCGGCGACAGCCTGCATACTCCGCTTCGTTTAATAACAGATTCAGATATCAACCGGTTTGCCGATATCAGCGGCGATCATTTTTATGCCCATGATGAACATGGCTCTTTTGAAGATACCATGTTTGAAAAACGGGTAGCCCATGGGTATTTTATACTAAGCGCCGCGGCCGGATTATTTGTAGATGCGGCAAAAGGACCGGTCCTGCTGAATTATGGGATTGAAGAATGCCGTTTTCTCAAACCTGTCTATGCCGGATCGACAATTGCAGTACGATTCACCTGTAAGGAAAAAATCAGCCAGGATCTAAAGGAGGAGGATGATATTCCCAGAGGCATCGTGAAATGGTATGTGGATGTATTTGATGAAACGGGCGACTCAGTCATGATTGCGACCATACTGACGATGGTCAGAAAAAAAATATAAGCCATGCAGGAAAAAAATCCGGGTTATGTAAAATCTGAAAGGCACGGGCATTTAATGTTCATTGAGTTCTATCATCCGCAAAGTAATTCCCTGCCTCATTCGCTGTTAACGGATCTGGCCAGTCATATACACGGGGCCGGACTGGATGAAGAAGTCCGGGTAATCGTTTTGCGATCAGCAGGCGACCGTGCTTTTTGCGCGGGAGCTTCTTTTGAGGAGCTGTCACAAATAAAGACCAGTCGCGAGGGAGAAGATTTTTTCAATGGGTTTGCCCACGTGATCAACAGTATGCGAAAGTGTCCCAAGTTTATCATCGCCCGCATTCAGGGGAAATGTGTCGGTGGTGGCGTCGGAATAGCGGCGGCGGCTGACTACGCGATTGCATTATCGGGTGCCGAAATAAAACTTAGTGAACTGGAAATCGGGATCGGTCCTTTTGTAGTCGGACCGGCTGTTGAGCGTAAGCTGGGCCTGTCTGCATTTTCGCAACTTGCCATCGATGCGGCTTCCTGGCGCACGGCGGATTGGGCAAAAAGTCGTGGACTCTATTCCGAGGTGCACGGGAACCTGCAGGAACTTGATGAGTCCATTCAAAGACTCGTAAATCGTCTGAGTCATTCCAGTCCGGTGGCGATCAGCGAAATAAAAAAGATTCTCTGGCAGGGTACCACGCACTGGGACCAGCTTCTCGCTGAACGGGCGAAAATCAGTGGCCAGTTGGTAATAACAGAAATGGCACAAAGAGCGATTTCCTTATTTAATAAAGCCTGAGGCAAGTGTGAGAGTATGGGAGTATGGGAGTTATATTTATTCCCATACTCCCATACTCCCATACTTGCCTATTCGGCTCCCAGATCATTATAGGTATACAGCGGATCCAGTGAACTTGACGCCGTCATGGTGAATATCGTATTGAGCAGTCCGTCTTTCAACCCATATACCATACCATGCAGATCCGGACCCTGCCTGTGTCGCCAGGCACGTTGTATAATGGAGGTTTTGGCAAGATGTAAAACCTGCTCCTTCACATTGAACTCGGTAAGCCGGTCCTCTCTTTTTTCTGGGTCGGAAATGGACTCCAGTTCAGCCCGGTGCAGACGGTATACATCCTTAATATTCCGGAGCCACATATTCAATACCTGTTTGAAATCGTGGCTGGTCATGGCTGCTTTGATTCCTCCACAGCCATAGTGCCCGCAAATGATCACATGTTTCACCTTGAGGTGCGCGACCGCATATTCCAATACGCTGAGCAGGTTTACGTCGGTATGCACAACCATGTTGGCGATGTTCCGGTGAACAAATATTTCTCCGGGCTGTGTGCCCGTAATTTCATTTGCAGGTACCCGACTGTCGCTGCAGCCGATCCATAAAAACTCCGGGTTTTGAATCAGGGAAAGGCGCTTAAAATAATCCGGATCAGCGGCGATTTTTTCAGCCGCCCAGATTTTATTCTCACTTAATAATTTATTAATGGAAGGCATATTATTTTTCTTATTTATTCAGGCCCCGAAAACGCGATGGGCTGGCCCGCGATCTAACTGCTCAATTTCTCCGCAATTTTTTTTAATGACATGCATATCGAACTCTTAAATATTCAATCCCCCGCAGACACTGATGACCTGTCCCGTAATATAACTGCTCATATCCGAAGCAAGAAATAAAGCGGTATCTGCAACCTCAGCGGCGCTTCCGAAGCGGTTTAGCGGTATTTTGGCCAGGAAGGACCTGGCGCTTTCTTCATCCTGCAGGTAATGCGTCATATCGGTTTCTACAAATCCGGGGGCGATGGCATTGCAACGGATATTCCGGCTGCCCAACTCATGAGCAATGGACTTTGTAAAACCAATGATGCCCGCTTTGGAGGCTGCGTAGCTTGACTGGCCTGCATTTCCACGGATGCCAATAATGGAACTCATATTGATGATGGAACCTTTTTTTGCTTTCATCATGGGCCGGATCACCTGTTTGGTCATATTGAAAACACTTTTCAGATTGGTCTCCATGACTTCATCCCATTGGGCGGAATTAAGACGGAGCAACAAACTATCTTTGGATATGCCCGCATTATTTATACAAACATCAACGGTTCCGTGTTCCTCTAGTACTTCATTTACGAATTTTTCGCAGTCTTCAAAAGAACCGGCATTACTTTTATATCCTTTTGCTTTCACGCCAAGGGATTGCAATTTTTTTTCAAGGGCCTTAGCCTTTTCTTCACTGGAAAGAAAACTAAACGCAATATGTGCGCCCTGCTCTGCCATCCTGATCGCAATGGCTTCTCCGATCCCACGTGCGGCACCCGTAACGATCACGATTTTGCCCTCTAAAAGTTTCATTTCATTGCATTAAGTTGGCTCAAATATATAAACTGGAAAGTTTGCAGGTAAATATAAATATTAATTTAAGCCTTTCCCGCGAACCATGAATCTGAATAAGAGAAAGAATTTATTAATGTTTTCACTGGCGGCAGAAACGTTTTTTGCCAGCTATGGACTTTTGCTCGGATCTCAGACAACTATCGTTTCCGTTCTCTATCTGACGGCCGGCCTGGTGTTCGTTCTTTCCATTTTGTCCATGCCGGCAGCACGGCTTCTGCCTGTCAGGGATGTAAAGAAAGAATACTCCCTGAAGTTGCCCCTGGTGGTGATTATGCTCATATTGGCGTTTATCACCTCCCGTTATTGGCTGGATCTGATTCCCCTGGATCCGGATTTCGCGGATATGTTGCCCGTGATGAAAGTGATGAATGAAAGATTTCTGCAGGGTGATTTGAAACATATATACGATCCCATACCTGAAATCTGGAATGGGACCCTGCCCATCTATCTTCCGGCCATGTGGTTGCCCTATGCGCCCGCCGTATTGCTGCATATGGATATGCGCTGGGTTACGGTTGTGATGGTGTTATTCAGTTTTATTATCATACTGGCAGGAATAAGGATTAAGGGAAACGGATATTTTGGATACGGTCAAATCGCCATTCTTGCTTTATTGTTCTGGTGGATTTTTGCGAGAAATGATGTACATAGCCTGATCAGTATGAGTGAGGAAGGAGTTGTCATTTTTTATTTTGTACTACTCAGCCTGGCGATCATTTCCGGGAATCCTTTTTTAATGGGAATTACCGCTTCCCTTTGCGTGTTAAGCCGCTACAGCATGGTGGGATGGCTGATACCCTGTCTTATTTTTTTTGCATCGCGTAAAGAATTCAGAAAGCTTATTATTTTTTCAATTGCAGGGGTGGTTTGTTTTCTGCTATTCTTTTTAATTCCTTTTGGGCTTAGAACCCTGGACCAGATGATCTCTCTGCCGGGAAATTATGTGGCATTTGCAAAACATGTTTGGGAATACAGCCCCGAAGTTTTTTGGCTCAACCCGGGCCTGGCAAAATTTTTCGGCCCCCACCGGATGGCTCTCCTGCACGGGATACTCATAGCCATGAGTTTCGGGGTTCCCATTTTGTTTATGGGATTTTGTCTTCTTCAGAAAAAATGGAACCTGCAAAATATCAACCTGGCCTGTTTTAAACTCAGCCTGCTTGTTTTTTTTCAATTCATTGACGTGCCTTACGGGTATCTTTTTTACACCTGTTCTTTTGTAAGCCTTTTGATAGCGGCCTCCCTGTTAAGAACTCCTGCTGAACGGATTGACGCCACTTCGCCGGCGTGATTCATAGACGCTTATTTTTCAACCATCCAGAAATCTCTTGGATACAACCTGTACAATTTGGTGTCCTGACCATTGGTCGATCGTAAATAAGCTTCATACGAGGCCATTTGTTTTTCGGGACCTATAACGAAAAAACAACCACCCCCCACATCCCTGGAAGGAATGCCATAACCGGGCAGAATTTTTTCGTATACAGTGTCTTTTTCTTTATAAATCACATAAATCAATCCCGGTTCTTTCCGGAGGCTCAATATGGATTTCCGGAAAGTTCTTACCATTTCCGGTTGTATTCCATCGGTAAGATCCGCAGCCATCGCTTCTCCGCGTGATTCATAATCATTCGCGGATCGGAAATTTCCCACGGCCAGCGAGATCACATAATCCAGCATGAGGGTATCGACGGGGGAATGTTTGATTTCGTTGATTACAAATTTTAAAGTCTGCGGTAATTCAGGCGTCCGCTCCGCATAATAGGAAAATTCGCCGGTGCGGGGTGATGACCCGACACCTGTGCTATACGACAATCCTGCCCCGATGGTTTTGGTATAGACACTCTGTTTTCCGGAACCGCCGTATAACTCTGCTGCAAGATATTTCAATAAATCATTTCTCCCGGTGTCTTTATAGGTTATGAGCGGTGCAGAATTGATAAATACACCGGTATGTGAATCCGGATTGATCAGACCGGCAAAGACGATCACATCATTTGTTTTCAATCTTTGATTTACACGTTTGTCAATATACCGTTCAGAGGGATAAGTTTGTGCTAGGGCTGGCCTGTCGCTAAATGGCGCTACCAGTTGCACGAGAGCCGGGTTGAGGTTATTTTCCGTTTGCGCTGATCCGATCTGGATCAAGCGGGTAGTCTGTTTATTTAAAAGACTTTCACGAAGGGCATTCAGATTCTTCAAAGTTTTTAAAGGTCCCTGCGAAAGGTCTTGCCTCATCGTTAGACAAAGATATCTCCAGTCGTTATTTAAGGAGCCATCGGGTATTTCATTGAGCACCTGCGAAACGTCAAGGGCTGCATCCCTGGCCAGCGTTCTTGCTCCTGCCGGTAAATGCAGGAATGCGTTTTTACTTGATTTGTTCTGTGTTGCAGAATCCATGACGGTTGGTTTTCCTGTGCTCATAAAAGACAACAGGCTGCTCAGCTGATCACGATTGCCTGAGGCATCAGCGAGTGTGGAAAAAAAATCACTGATCGCTGAACTGTCTTTACCGCTTCCCGGTTCCTTCAGCATCCATTTCAACCGGAAAATATTATGTGACCTGGTCAGAAATGAAGAAGTGGCCAGGAACAACGGCCTATCCTGTGTTTTATAGGCATTGGAAGGATCCCTGACCCAACTTTCTTCGGCTCCCTGCATTTTTTTTCGGATATCAGTAAGTTCCTGTTCCACGAGATCGCGGATCCTTGGCAAATTCTCCATATTCCAGTAAGGGTGATTTAAGATCCGGCTTATCCATACGATTGAAAGTTTTGATTCTGCTTCGTTATTGCCGGCTGCACTCACAACAAGTTCAACCCGGTCGGGCCTGAGGCTCGTACTATAATGGCTTTGTAAACTGAGGATCTGCTGTTGGATTTGTTGGATCATTTCTTCGTAGGATACCGATTTCCCGTTTTTGATATATCCTGTTCCCGTTAGCAATTCAGGAAACAGGGCCAGGTAAACCAGGCTTTCAGCTGGAACGCTTCTGAGGTTGAAAGCAATTTCCGTTGTCGCGCTGGACATATTATTGAATACCGATGCCACCAGCGGGATACCTCCCGGAAGTTTTTGCTGCTTATAACTGAGTTGATCATCCATTGTCAGCGGCGGGTTGTCGATAAACGGGATCCTTACCGCCTGTTCCTCCTTTTCAAGAACCAGCGTATTGGAATCATATACTGCTTTATAACGGGCGATAGCTTCCTGACCGTTTTCAAGATGATATATCATTTTCAGGCGATTTACTTCTTCATCCGCCCTTGCCTTTCGTTCCGCCTCAGATCGCGCGATGAGATTTGGGTTCGCCCGCGTTACAACAACATAAGGCAGTTCAGAAGTTAATTTCCATTTCGCAATATCTTCTTTCCAGATATTCGTACCACCCGCCATGCGCATCCTGATTTCCTTTATCTGGGGTTTAAATCCAATGGACTTTCTGAATCCTTTTATATTGGTAAGCTGGTCAAGTATGGTATACCAGTCGTCCCCGGTATTGCGAAAGCCGAATTTTGGCGGGCTGTTTTCAACTTTGGCATTTGATCGTATGGTACTGATCAGGCTGTTTTCAAAACGCTTGTTAAATGCCAGCAGCTCTGGTGAATGATCCGGGTATGCGGCAACTTTTTCCAGTTCAGCAACAATTCGCTGTCTGGCCAGCATGGCTTTTTCCTTTGTCAGATTTTCATAAGCTACACCATCCAACATAAAGAATACCGGATGCAACTGTTTGTCATCGACCCATGAATAGACGGTTTGAGCATCCATTCCTTCCTTCTTCGTTTTACTGTCTACGAATAACTTGTACAAATTTGTTGTCGCATCTCCTCCGAATACCGACAGGAAATTGGAAAGTTCGATGTATTCCCGAGCATTCAGTAAGCGGTCGGGTGGATAAGCAAACATCATGAGTCCGGTCTGATGCGCATTTTCAGCCGGGATGTCGATTATCGCAATTTTGCCGGATTCTGCAGGTTCCGGTTTTGGCAGTTGTTTTATCTTTTGTTTCCGGAATACGGCTCCCCTGTTTAATGTAACCAGTATGCTATTCATCCTGTTCAGTACGCTGTCGGTTTCCATATTCCTGGGCAAAGAAGTTATGGCGCCCATGTTTCCGAGCCAGTAATTTTCAGTATGAAATTTCGAAATATCTTTTTCATTCAAAACACGAATGCCGGATGGCAGGCCGCCCGCATTATAGGAAATCGGGTGGGCATTTCCGTAAAGCAACCTTCCAACAGTATCAAATGCCAGTTCAAAGGGATTATTCATCGAAGTATACATCTCATTATAAACCGATCCCTTTTCCTCAAGCCGGAGGATCTTATCTGGAGATTCCACGACGCCCCAGTTACGTACTTCACGCTTTACTTCCTCGTCCGTGTAGTCGGGGTACAACAGGGCTGTCAGATATTTTTCAAATAATGAATAAAATACTTCGGATCCCGCTCCGGTATTAAAATCATAGGCCGTATGTAATTGAGAAGTGAATGCATTGGACTGGGCCAGGGACATCCCTTCCGTGGTATTCAGCTCACGGCCCTGGTTACCCTTGGTTATCAGGAGATGTTCCTGCGTATGCGGTTCTCCTTTGTCGGAAACAGGAAAAGTATTAACGTAGATAAATGTTTGCGGCACCGATTCAATCTGCAGAAGATCCAGCGTAAAGCCGGTGGCATTATGTATGAATCGCGCACCCATCGGCTGGTCAGCATTGTTGAGGTAAACCGCGGTTACCCTGAAACCTTCAATCGTTTGGCCTTCTGACAGATTTGCGAATGAAGCAGGTATTTTTTGTGCGGCAGCGGCTTGAGTCACCAATAGAATTATGGCAATAATCCGGATGACAGACAAAGGTTTGGAGGTCATCTTTTTCATGATAAGGTTTTATAAAAAAAAATATGAACCGCTTTTTGAAATTCGAATAGGAGTCTGCATATTCGGAGACCTCCTGAGATGGGACTGCAATGTTCGTAAAACGACCCTGACGAACTACAAGTTAATACTTTTGATAATGAAACCGCGGGGTCCTTGTTTTTACTCAAGAGCGGGTTTCAAAATTTCCCTGATTCGAGCATTTCCAACAGTTCATCGACGTAAACCCGGTCGTTTGAAAGACGCGGCACTTTATGCTGACCGCCCAACTTCCCTTTTTTGCGAAGCCAGCTCGTGAAAAGGCCCTTTGGAACTGATTGAATAATGGGCGGACGAAGGGCAATATCCTTGTGGCGTTTGGCTTCATAATCGCTGTTTAAATCCTTCAACGCCTGGTCAAGCTCCTGTCCAAATAAATCCATACGTTCGGGTTCTTTATCAAATTCTATCAGCCATTCGTGGGCGCCATTGGAATGGTCCCCAAAGTAAACCGGTGCCGCCGTATAATCGTTTACTACCGCGCCGGATTTACCGGCTGCCACAACAATGGCTTTATCGGCATTATCCACGATAACTTCCTCCCCAAAAGCATTCATATAATGTTTAAGTCTACCGCTGACGCGTATGCGAAACGGCCCGAGGCGGGTGAATTGTATGGTATCTCCCAGCAGGTAACGCCAGAGGCCGCCATTGGTACTGATCACCAGGGCGTAGTTCTTTCCCAGCTCTACGTCTTTCAAACCGATCGTTTGCGGATCCGGTTTCCCATATTCTTCCACCGGCATAAATTCCATGAAAATGCCGTGATTCGTAAAGAGAAGCATGCCATCCTCTCCCGGGGAATCCTGGGCCGCAAAAAAACCTTCGCTGGCATTGTACATTTCAAGATAATTAATGTCTCCGCCAATAATCTTTGCAAATTGCTCACGGTAAGGAGTAAACGAAACGCCGCCATGGATATATAATTCCAGACTTGGCCACACTTCCAGAATGTTTTTCTTTCCCGTATTTTCCAGGATCTTTTTCATCAGGACAAGGGTCCAGGTGGGAACACCGGAAATAGAAGTCACGTTTTCCTTTATCGTGTTTTCGGCCAGTTGATCGATTTTGTTTTCCCATTCATCCAGTAAGGCGATATGCAGTTCCGGCGTACGGATCCAGTTGCTCCATAAGGGGGAATTTTGTAAAAGGACGGCACTCAGGTCACCATACTGAACATCTGCATTGACCTGGTTTATGGTATGACTGCCACCGATCACAAGTCCCTTTCCGGTAAGCAGGTCCGAATCCGGATGAAAATGATAGTACATGGTAAGTACATCCTTGGCTGCGAGATAATGATTGTCCTGCAGGCTTTCTTCACTTACCGGAATGAATTTGCTTTTATCGCTGGTGGTGCCGCTGCTTTTGGCAAACCAGTTGATGGGTGTGTTCCATAGCAGGTTTTCTTCCCCCTGCATGATTCGCTGTATATAGGATTTAATGTCTTCATAGTCGTGAATCGGGACAGCTTTTTTAAACTCTTTTATGGAGAATAATTTTGAAAAATCGTACTTGCGGCCGATTTCTGTATACTGTGCGGAGGTTACAAGATCCTGCAATACTTCGCGTTGAACGGCAACCGGGTCGAGCACCCACTGTTCAATTTGCCAGCGTCTCATCCTGGCCAGGCGCGATATGGCAGGACTTAAAAGTTTCAAGTTTCGTTGGGATATTTCATAGAAAATAGCCTCGGTCGCCCGGCTTTAGCGCTCTAAATAACGGGCCTGGAAGCTTCTTCGTGAAGATAGTCTTTTCGCTTCAATTCAAAATTTCTACCGAGGTAGAGCCGGCGCACCTGTTCATCAGCCGCGAGCTCTTCTGCCGTGCCGTGTTTGAAAATCTTTCCCTCGATCAGCAGGTATGCCCGGTCGCAGATGGAAAGTGTTTCATTTACATTGTGATCGGTGATGAGTATTCCGATGTTTTTATATTTCAGACGGGCGACCACCGCCTGGATATCTTCTACGGCAATGGGATCCACTCCCGCAAAAGGTTCATCCAGTAAGATAAATTTTGGATCCACTACCAGGGCACGCGCGATTTCTGTGCGTCTTCTTTCCCCGCCACTCAGCGAGTCCCCATTGTTTTTACGCACATGATTCAGGCGAAATTCATCCAGCAGGAATTCAAGCTTTTCGCGTTGTTCCTTTTTGGGAAGACGGGTCATTTCCAGGATGGCCTTGATATTATCTTCTACCGAAAGTTTGCGGAAAACCGATGCTTCCTGTGGAAGATAGCCCAGTCCCAACTGTGCCCTTTTATACATGGGCATGCGGGTGATGTCCCGGTCATCGAGAAAAACCTGTCCTTCGTCTGGTTTGATCAGACCGACCACCATATAGAAAGTTGTTGTTTTACCTGCTCCGTTGGGTCCGAGCAGACCGACAATTTCACCCTGTTTCACGTTGATGGAAACATGGTCAACCACCGTGCGGTTGTGATAACTTTTTACGAGGTCGTTGGTATGAATGGTAAGACTCAAAGCCGGTAGAATTTCGACAAAAATACCAGAAGAATGTGTAACCGGTTCATTTTAAAATAGTTTAACAGGTGCTTGTGTTATAGCGCTATTGAATTAAGTTTGCGTCCACAAATAAACCGTTCGGGAACCCACTGATGAAGGTTATTGATCACATCCACGACGCAAAAGATACCGTAGTTTCCTTTGAAATCCTTCCCCCTTTAAAAGGAAAGACGATCAGTTCGATTTATGATCACCTGGATCCCCTGATGGAGTTCAAACCGGCATTTATAAACGTGACCTACCACCGGAGTGAGACCATGTTCAAAAAAAAGAGCGATGGGACCTTTGAAAAAGTGGAAGTGAGGAAAAGGCCCGGCACGGTTGGTATTTGTGCCGCCATCATGAACCATTACCAGATAGACGCCGTACCCCACCTGATCTGCGGAGGATTTGGAAAACGGGAAACGGAGGACGCCCTGATCGACCTGCATTTCCTGGGGGTGGATAACGTACTCGTTTTACGGGGAGATGCTCCAAAAAATGAAGCCGCTTTTACACCCGAGCCCGGTGGAAATCAGTATGCCCTCGATCTTTTAAAACAGGTCGTGAACCTGAACCAGGGAATATATCTGGAAGAAGATATTAAGAATGGGAGCAAAACCAATTTTTGCATCGGTGTAGCCGGTTACCCGGAAAAACATTTCGAATCCCCCAACCTGGCCACCGATCTCACGTTCCTGAAAGCAAAAGTGGATGCCGGCGCTGAATACGTAACCACGCAAATGTTTTTCGACAACCAGAAATATTTTGATTTTGTAAAAACCTGCAGGGAAAGCGGAATTGAGGTCCCGATCATTCCGGGGCTGAAACCCATCACGAATAAAAAACAGCTCAGCCTCTTGCCCAAAGTTTTTCACGTTGATATCCCGTCTGACCTGTCCAATGCTATCATGAAATGCAAGTCTGACGAAGAAGTTGAACAAATTGGTACTGAATGGTTGATACAACAAAGCCGTGAATTAAAAAAATCCGGCGTTCCCGTTTTGCATTATTATACGCTCGGCAAACCAAAAGTTATTTGGAATGTTGTGAAAGAACTGGTATAGTCCAGGATACATATGGCTTATACAGACTATTATAAAATTCTCGGAATCTCCAAAACAGCTTCGGAAGAGGACATCAAAAAAGCCTACCGCAAACTGGCCAGGAAATTACATCCCGACCTCAACCCCAAGGACAAAGAAGCCAATAAAAAATTTCAACAGATCAATGAAGCCAATGAAGTGCTCAGCGATCCGGAGAAAAGAAAAAAGTATGACCAGTACGGGGAGAACTGGGAGAATGCGGAACAGTTTGAAAAAGCAAGACAATCGGGAGCCTATTCCGGAGAAAGAGGATCGGGTCAATCCGGAAATCCATTCTCAGCATTTGACGGGCGGGAATTCGGCGACGGACAATATTCTGATTTTTTCGAACAGATGTTTGGTTCCGGCGCGCGCAGTTCAAAAGCGGGCGGCACAAGATTCCGGGGACAGGATTACCAGGCAGAATTACATCTTTCCCTTCGCGATGCAGTAAAAACACATACCCAGACTTTAACTGTCAATGGGAAAAATATCCGTATTACCATACCGGCGGGTGTCGAAGACGGTCAGGTAATCCGTTTGAAAAATCACGGCGCACCCGGGGTAAATGGCGGACCTAACGGCGATTTGTATATCACTTTCCGGATAGCCCCGGACCCGGATTTTAAACGAGTGGGAAATGATTTGTATATCACCCTGAACCTGGATCTGTATACGGCCGTGCTCGGCGGAGAGGTGATGGTGGATACCCTAGATGGAAAGATCAAGCTAAAAGTAAAACCCGAAACGCAGAATGGCACGAAAGCCCGGTTAAAAAGCAAAGGATTTCCTGTGTACAAACATGAAAACAGCTTTGGCGATCTGTTTGTGACGTATAATATTTTAATTCCGCAACACCTAACGGAACGGCAAAAGGAACTTTTTAACGAACTTTCGAAAATGAAATAAACGAATGTCCGACGACGAAATCATATCAGTCGAAATGTTTTGTTCCTATTATCATGTAGAGTCAACCTTTCTGGAAACCCTGGAATCGTATGGCTTGATTTCAATCAGTCACCGCGAAAACCAGCGTTTTATTTTGAAGGAAGAAATGGCGGAGCTGGAAAAATTCAGCCGCATGTATTATGACCTGGACATCAATGTAGCCGGTATTGATGCGTTGAAAAATTTGCTGGAAAAAATAAAACAGCTGCAGGAAGAAACAGAAAAATTACGCGCGCGCTTAAAGATTTATGAGTAATGTGCCAATTTGCCAATGTGCTGATGTGCCTAAGCTAATTGGAAATGAGTTATGCAATCAGTGGTCTCTGATATCGGGCAAAGGCTTTTTAATAATTTTTTCGGTCATTCTTATCGGCACATTGGCACATTGGCACATCAGCACATTGTCAAATTACTTCGAGAGCAACATCTTTACCATAGTGCTGATCGTTTTCCCATCCGCTTTTCCAGCGAGTTGTTTTGTAGCTGCGCCCATCACTTTTCCCATATCAGCAGGAGAACTAGCGCCGGTTTCTGCAATTATTTTCTGAAGAACAGCATTGACCTCATCGGGACTCATTTGTTTGGGCAGAAATTTTTCAATTATGGCAATTTCTTCTTCTTCTTTAACGGCGAGGTCTGCACGTTCCTGGGCCTGATAAATTTCAAGAGAATCTTTTCTTGATTTTATTAGCTTTTGAAGCAGTTTAACCTCATCCTCTTCTTTCAGGTCCCCGCCTGCTCCTTCAGAGGTTTTTGCCAAAAGGATAGCCGCCTTAATAGCGCGCAGGGACCGGAGTGCTTTTTCATCCTTAGCCAGCATGGCCGTCTTCAGGTCCGTCATAACTTTTTGTTCCAGGCTCATATTATAAATTATAATTTATTTTCTTTTAATTGTTTATCTCTCGATTTTTGGTAAAGGGTCCTTGCAAAATTCTTTATATCTGCGGCCAGATCGTCGTGATGGGTAGCCCTCTGGTAGGTATCTGCCATCGTCATGAGAGTCTGATAGAAAAAGTCTTCCATTTCATCCACCATCATGTCTTTTGTCCACAGATCGATCCGGAGGGCGGTTTTATCCGTGCCGTCCCAGAGCGAAAGCAGGAAGGCTTTGGATTTCCGGGTATTTTCGGGTGAATTGTCCGGGGCGCACCAGATGATTTCCGAGGGCATTTTATTTTCATCCAGGCCGACCTTTATATGTATCGAAGATTCAGTCATCTTAAGTGTGATTGTTGTGTGGTTGATTTTCCGGATCCCGGGTTTTTCATTCGAGTAATATACTAATAATCAATAACTTAGTTTTGAACCTTTGGCTTTCGGCCCTGAGCTTATAAAGCAAAGTTAGTGGGAAAAACAGTTGGTTTTCCGATCTCTTTTAAAGGAGTCGCAACCGCGGAAAATACGAACCGGGCTTCAAGTACTAATACGCTATGAATCCTATTTATTATTAGATATTTTTACAGTAGTTCGTTTTCCGTCATCCGTCATCAAAATCCGTACTATGAAAAATCTTTACTTCAGGGGTTTCATGCTTTTCGCATGTCTCATTTTTTTCCACCATCCATACGTACACGCACAATGTCTTTGTACCGGTGGAATTCCGGCAACTGCCATTGATCAGTCCATAACCATTTCCCCGACAACAACGAGTACGCTGAATTTTTCCTTTCAACAGTTCAACCCAGCCCTCGGGAACCTGAGTTGTGTCACTTTACACGATACCATTACCGGAACTTCGGTTACAGGTGCTGGTAATACGGGCCCCGATAGTACCGCCTTCCTTTTTCAATTAACGCTGACAAATAAAATCTCCGGTCCGGGGATTACGCTTACACACGTATACAACTCGGTTCACGGGTATGATACCCTGGCTCCATTTGGGGTACCAGGTGATACCATAACCTATCCCCCCGAAAATATCATCACTTTTCCTACCGGCATAGGAATGGCCGGCGGGAATGCCGCATATCTCGGCCTGGGTACGGTTAATTTTGCCTATTCCATAAACGGGGGTATGATCACCCTGGACGGAGGGTCAAATTACAATTCATCAGTAACCACGGTCATCGGCGGAACGCTCAATCTAACTTATTACTGGTGTCCTACTGTTCCACTGGGAGCGGTCATCAGCAATTTTTCAGCATACAAAAAAAATGGAACCATCTCATTACAATGGCTTGGCACGAATGATCAAAAGGGTATAGTTTATGAAATCGAATACAGCAAAGACAACGAAAGCTGGCAGTCAGCCGGAACCGTCCCGGCTGGATCTGCTCCAACGGGTACTGTTGCACAATACCAGTATCAATACAACCCTTCTCAAACTGATGTGGGAGACCTATATTTCCGCATCAAACGTACCGATCCGGAAGGAAACGTCGTTTATTCGATCGTAAAGGTGGTAAACCTGCAGCAGGAGGATCAACGTCCCGGTATCCAGGTTTATCCGAATCCGGTAACTACCAAAATACTTGTCCAGTTTGATGAACAGCAAACCGGAAATTTCAGCCTGGAACTGATTAATACCACGGGTCAGATTATTGAAAGAAAGCAGGTTCAGCTTGCTGGAAACAGCATCGCCAATCTGGACCTCTCAACCAAACCAGCGAGTGGAATTTACTTTCTGCGGGCGGTAAATCGGGCCAATAACAGGCAGTTCCTGACCAAGGTGATCGTGAACTGATTTTTTTCCGTAGGTTTGTCGGGCATAAATACTACATAATGGAATACAATACAACGCGTAATCACCTGATTATGCGTGAATACGGCCGCCATATCCAGCGGATGATCGAATACCTGCTTACCATCGAAGATCCTGAAGTTCGCGAAAGAAACGCGGCTGTCGTGATTGAATTGATGGGATTTCTGAATCCGCATCTGAAAAATGTGGAGGATTTCCGTCATAAATTATGGGACCATCTTTTTCTGATATCCGATTTCAAACTCGACGTTTCTTCTCCCTACCCGATTCCAACTGCCGAAACGTTGAAACCTAAATCAGATCCGCTTCCTTACCCGAAGCGATATCCGAAACACGCGCATCTCGGTAAAAATCTGGAGCTCATCATTGATAAGGCTTTGCAGGAAGAAAATCCGGAAAAGAAAAACGGTTTCGCCAATGCCATTGCCTATTACATGAAGCTGGCCTATAATAACTGGCATAAAGAAACGGTTCACGACGATGCCATTCAGGGGGAGCTCAGCGCCATTACAAACGGTCAACTGGAGTTTACCAATACACCCTTCGTGCGTAGTTTCCGTCCGAATGAAAACCGGGACAGGAACAGCGGCGGATATGGCTATGATCGCAACAAACGTAATCAGAAATTTCAGCGAAATAATAATAACAATAACCGGAACAACGATCGCGGAGGTAAATTCAAAAAGAAAAGATATTGAATGAATGCCTTTGAAGTGACCGGAGGAAAACGGTTGAAAGGAGAGATCATTCCTCAGGGAGCAAAAAATGAAGCGCTCCAGGTTATCAGTGCGGTTTTATTATCCAAGAGCAAAATCACCATCTCAAATATTCCTGACATCCTCGATGTCAACCTTCTTATCGAACTTCTGCAGGAGATGGGGGTAAAGACGGAACGATCTTCGCGTCATGTTTGCAGTTTCCAGGCCGATGATGTGAATGTCGATTATCTGACCAGCGAAACCTATCGGAATAAAAGTGGTAAACTTCGAGGTTCCGTTATGCTGGCCGGCCCTCTGCTCGCCAGATTCAAAAAAGCATTTGTTCCCAAGCCAGGTGGCGATAAGATCGGCAGAAGAAGGCTGGACACGCATATGAGCGGTTTTGAGAAACTGGGCGCCCGTTTTTCATACGATACGGGAGATGATTTTTTCCGTCTCGAAGCGCCTGAATTAAAAGGAACCTATCTTCTTTTAGAAGAACCCTCTGTTACGGGGACGGCCAATATCGTAATGGCTGCCAGTCTGGCCACAGGTAAAACAACCATTTATAATGCAGCCTGCGAGCCCTATATACAGCAGCTCTGCCTGATGTTAAACCGGATGGGTGCCCTGATCAGCGGTATCGGCAGCAACCTGCTCGTGATAGAAGGAGTGCAGGAGTTAGGAGGAACGGAACACCGCATGCTGCCTGATATGATTGAGATCGGTTCATTTATCGGCATGGCGGCCATGACCCAGAGTGAGATCCTGATTAAAGATGCCCGTGTGTCAGAACTTGGTCAGATTCCGGATAAATTCCGCCAGCTGGGCATTAAGATTGAAATTCAGGGGGATGATATTTATGTTCCACAGCAGGACCTATATGAAATTCAAACCTACCTCGACGGCTCTGTACTTACGATTTACGATCATCCATGGCCCGGGCTTACACCGGACCTGCTGAGCGTGATGCTCGTCGTGGCCACCCAGGCAAAAGGAAGTGTGCTCATTCATCAGAAAATGTTTGAGAGCCGGTTATTTTTTGTAGATAAACTGCTCGACATGGGCGCGCAGATCATTCTTTGCGATCCACACCGGGCAGCGGTGATCGGCTTGGGCAGGTTGCATAAGCTGCGCGGTATTACCATGAGCAGCCCGGATATACGAGCAGGAGTTTCATTATTAATCGCCGCCATGAGTGCGGAAGGAAAGAGTGTGATCCAGAACATCGGTCAGATCGACCGGGGTTATCAATATATTGACGAGCGTCTCAACCGCCTGGGGGCCTCGATTAAAAGAATATAAATATTTGCGATGCTGATCATCATAACGGCACCTTCGGGCGCGGGGAAAACATCGATCACCCGGTACCTGCTGCAGCATTTTCCCCAACTGGAATTTTCAGTTTCCGCTGCCACGCGTAAGCAAAGGCCGGATGAAGTGGATGGTGTTGATTATTATTTTATGACGCTGGAAGAATTCCAGCATAAAATACAAAATCAGGAATTTGTGGAATGGGAAATGGTTTATGAGGGCCGCTATTACGGGACATTAAAAAAAGAGCTTCAGCGCATCCGTGCAAATCATAAAATCCCGATCCTTGATATTGATGTAAAGGGTGCCATTCATGTGCAGGAACAATACCCTGAACAAAGCCTGTCGATTTTTGTACAACCCCCTTCTATTGAGGAATTGAAAAGGAGATTGGAATACCGGGCCACGGAATCTGCCGAAGCACTACAGGACCGGTTAAATAAAGCTTCTTATGAAATTTCCTTCCGCCATCACTTCAATAAAATTATAGTCAACGACAACCTGCAGACAGCCTGTGAAGAGGCCCGGCATATCATTTCAGAGTTCCTGGCCAAACGGTTGACGGTTGGCGGCTGACGGTTGGTGGTTGGCGGTTGGCGGTTGGCCGGAAAAGGATGGAGGACGAATAGAGGATGTATATACGATGGATCGAAGACGAATCGATGACCGATGAAGGAGGACACGTCGCTGCAGAAAGTTTTAAGCTTTAAGCTTTAGGCTTTAGGCTTTTCCGTCTATATTCGTATTTGCATGATCAATACCAATACCCTGATCTGGATCATCATCGCCTGGCTGATGATCATTTTTTTCGCCGGCATAGAGATCGCATTTGCCAATGCGAACCGGCTTACCATTGAAATCAAAAAGAAACAGGGTCTCCAGCGCAGTATTTTACTGTCCGGTTTTCTTGATACCCCCAGCCGGTTCATCAGTGCGCTGCTGATCGGATTTAATCTTTTCCTGGTTATTTTCGGTTTGTTGGTAGGCGAAACCCTGTCACCTTTATGGGAATTTATTATCAAGAAAACAGTTGTGCCACAGGCCTGGGTGGATATTTTCCGTTTGGGATTTGAAACCCTTACGTCTGCCATTTTTATTCTTTTTTTCGGGGAGCTAATCCCAAAAGCATTATTTCGCGCTAAAAGCGACAGTCTGCTTGACTTTTTTGCTCCCATAAGTAATTTCTTTTATAATTTATTTTATCCTGTTTCAGTTTTTTTTACACGTATTTCAGAATGGATACTGAAATATGTTTTTAATGTACGTATTGATGAACGCAAGGATCTTTTTGCGAAAGCGGACCTGAGCAATTTTTTCCAGCAAATGGGTGAAACGGATGAGCCACAACAGGAACTGAATACAGTGCTCTTTGAAGCAGCGCTTTCTTTACCCAAGGTAAAAGTGAGAGAATGCCTGATACCACGGAAAGAAATTGAAGGAATCGATATCCGTCTGAATATTGACGATGCCCGGAAAAAATTTATGAGCAGTAAACTGAGTAAGCTCGTGGTGTACGATGGGAATATTGATCACGTGATGGGCTATATCCACCAGCTGGATCTGTTCAGGGCGCCCGTTTCCATCCGCAACATCCTGCTGCCTATTCCCGCTGTTCCTGAAAGTATGAGCGCAACGGACCTGATCAGTAAATTCAGCCGGGAAAGAAAAAGTATCGCCTGGGTTGTTGATGAATTTGGCGGCACGGCGGGCATCGTAACCATGGAAGACCTGCTGGAAGAAATTTTTGGAGAAATCAGGGATGAATATGATACCGAAGAATTTGAGGAGAAGAAATTATCCAATGAAGAATTTATTTTCGCCGGAAGGCTGGAACTGGATTATCTCAATGAGAAGTATGACCTTGAATTTCCGGAAAATGAATCCGAAACCTTATCGGGTTTTATCATTAACCGCCATGAAGCCATTCCGCATCTGAAGGAACATATTATTATCGACGATTATGAATTTGAAATACTGGGCGTAAGCGATACCCGGATAGAGATGGTAAAGATGAAACTCCTTAAATAAGCCTTGTTAAGCCGAAAGCTTAAAGCCTAAAACCAATATAAGCCTTATTAAGCCTAAAGCTTAAAGCGTAAAGCCTAAAACCAATATAAGCCTAAAGCCCAAAGCTTAAAGCCTAAAACCAATACAAGCCT